>VFQO010000528.1_pt1 | contig 40027 bp, 39 predicted proteins | sample 3512331 | NCBI WGS metagenome assembly VFQO01 (sample SAMN10412371, study PRJNA504923) | tailings metagenome | isolation source: Replicate 3 from Balatoc abandoned mine | place: Philippines: Itogon, Benguet | collected 2017-08-28 | reverse complement strand
AAGAAAAACTATTTTTTGGTTAGGGTAGCTAATTAACCTTGAAGTAAAGATAGATTAACCTCTTGAAAGCGATAAACGTTATTGAACTGTTTTCACCGTTTTCCACATTGCTTTTGCAACGAATTGATTCCCGGCTGCGTTCAAATGAACGCGGTCGGTTGTTAAAAGCCCTTTCTCTGCGTTGGCAGGATTATTCGCGATAAGATAGTTCTGAAATTCGGTGCGTAGATCAACACAAGGCAACTGCTTATCTTTTGCATACTGCCTTAACCAGTTACTGTACATATTCAATTCTCCATCCTGCTCATTGGAATTGTCTTTTCTTTCTCCAATTACGGAGGGAGTACAAACCACTACTTTCGCACCGGCAGCCTGTAGCTTTTTAACGATTGCATCATAAAACTCCGTGTATTTCACGTAGTCGGTACCGGTTCCTGCCAAACGCTTATGCCAAACATCGTTGATGCCAACATAAATTACAACAATATCAGGTTGTTTACTTAACACATCTCTTTCCAAACGTAAATACAAGTCGGTTACTTTATTCCCACTAATCCCCGCTCCTACTAATTCAAATTGGTTGCTCAATCCTTCATTGCCAATTAAAGTTTCCATTTGACGGATATAGCCCCCTGGCTCAGCCCCCATTTGGGTGATGGAGTCTCCGAAGAAAACAACTTTTTTTCTTTTTTGAAGGGTAAAACTCATAATTAGAACAGCACTGCAAACCAACAGAAAAACAAAGGATTTTTGTAACATGGACAGGCAATTGGGGTTTGAAATTCAATTATTTATACAAAATACCTCTTAAAGGTAAGAATTGAGGATTCATTTTCACTTTTTGACTGAAAAAATTTGGAACAATTGAATACTCGTCTTATTTTTGCAGCCCATTCCAAAAGAATGGTCGGATTGCCTGATAGTATAAGGGTAGTACAACTGATTTTGGTTCAGTATGTCTTGGTTCGAATCCAGGTCGGGCAACAAGAAACCCGCAGCTTTCGCTGCGGGTTTTGTTTTTTCCGCGAGCACCATGAGCTTGCTCAATGGAGCGAGTGAAAAAACAAAACTAGCGCCGCGTTTACGCGGTGCGAAGTTTCTTGGGTAATGCAAAGCGGGAGGGATGGCCGAAGGCAATCCTTCCGCGACGTGGCGAATTTATTCGCCTAAGTAACGAAAACAAAACAGCCTAGTTGCCGGAGGCAACGAGAGGCGTTTGGGTAATTCCCGATGTCATAAATAGTTTTCCCAATCCGTCAATATTCTGCACTTTAAATGATGATTCTTTGCAAAAAGAAATTATGCAATCATTATTAAAAGAACAAACTTCAGAAAAACACAGAATAGCAGAGAGAAAATCATTCAACCTGAGAATGTTCAAAGGAGAATTGTCCGCGGCCGAATACCTCTTTTATTTAGAACAGCAGGAAGCCATTTTTGCAGCACTGGAAACAACCCCATTGCCATTTAGTGGATTAAACAGATTACAGGCAATTCAAACAGACATAGAAGAGCTTGTAAAAAAAGGATATGAGCTAAAGGGGCTACTCCCATCAGCACAGGCCTATAGCAAATACATCAATGAATTATCCCTAGCTGAAAAACAGCCCCATATCTACTTGCATTATCTAGCTTTGATCTATGGTGGACAAATGATGAGATCCAAAGTTCCTTCAAGTGGTCAAATGTATGCATTCCAGAACATGGAGGAATGTATACAATCTATCAGAAGAATTCAGAGTGACGAATGGGATAACGAAGTAAACAAAGGATACGACCATGTTATTGCCCTATTCGACGAGTTAGAAACTACTTTATTCAGCAATAAAAAAACAGAAAGCTATGTTTAATTGGTTAGAAGATATCGGATGGATTGGATTCTGGTTCTTTTTTATAAAAGGAATACTTTGGATAATTTTTTTTGCACTATTATACGCAGGTTTAATTAAGAAATCAACATTTGAAAAGTTCAAATCCACCTTACAGTTTTATAAAAAAAATAAATAAAATAAAAAGTCCTGACTAGTTTAGTTAGGACTTTTTATTTTAACTGATTCAGACAGTCTTTTAGTTGAGATTCCCAGGGTTTCAATACAACCCCAAAAACTTCTTCAATATCTTTCAAATCCATAACAGAATAAGCAGGTCGTTTTGCGGGTGTTGGAAATGCCTCTGTAGGAATTGGCAACACGGAACAAGTAAGCCCTGCCGCTTCTTTTATAGCAGAAGCAAAATCAAACCAGGTAATCGCACCTGTATTGCTGTAGTGAAAAATCCCTGCAACACTGTTCCCTTTTTGAGCAACAGCAATAATCTGCATAATGGCTTCTGCTAAATCAGCGGCATAAGTAGGACAACCTTGTTGATCGGCTACCACTTTAATTTCGGGTCTCTCCTTCATTAAACGCAACATGGTTTTTACAAAATTATTTCCATGCGTGCTGTACACCCATGAGGTTCTGATAACAACCGTATTCGGATTATTTTTCAAAGCCAATTGTTCACCAACCGCTTTGGTATAGCCATAATAATTTATTGGATGGGTTGGGGTATTTGTAGTATAGGGAGCTGTACCCTGACCATCAAAAACATAATCAGTGGAAATGGTAATCAAACGGGTTTGATACTTAGCACAACAGGCAGCAATTTCTCCTACTGAAGTAGCATTGATGGTTAAAGCAAGGTCTCTTTCTGTTTCCGCCTTGTCCACAGCAGTATATGCGGCACAGTTAATGAAAAACTGCGGTTTTACCGATTCAAAAAAAGGAGCAATCGAAGCAGGCGCCGCTAAATCTAGCATCGTCCTGTCTGTAAAAATAAATTCAAAATTATCTTGAAAAGAAGAAGCCAACTGTTGCAATTCCCATCCAAGCTGACCATTCTTACCAGTAACAACAACAATTGGCTTCATATTAAGTGCAATATCTATTTTCCTGAATAAAACTCCTTCGGTTGTTTAGACCACTCTTCTTTTGGCAAAGACTTAAAGTAGTCGTAAGTTTTCTTCAATCCTTCTGCTCTGTCTACTTTTGGTTCCCATCCTAACAAGTTTTTAGCCTTGGAAATATCTGGCTTTCGTTGCTTCGGATCATCAACTGGTAAAGGTTTATAAACGATCTTAACTGAAGAACCAGTAAGCTTTAATACTTCTTCTGCAAAATCCTTTAAAGTGATCTCGTGTGGATTACCTATGTTAACCGGCATGGTATAGTCGCTCATTAATAAACGATAAATGCCCTCAATCAAATCATCTACATAACAGAAAGAACGGGTCTGGCTACCATCTCCAAAAACAGTAAGGTCTTCTCCCCTCAAAGCTTGTCCGATGAATGCAGGTAAAGCACGACCATCATTCAGGCGCATTCTGGGACCATAGGTATTAAAGATGCGCACAATTCTGGTTTCCACTCCATGAAAAGTATAGTACGCTCTTGTAATCGACTCCATGAATCGCTTGGCCTCATCATATACCCCTCTTGGGCCCACCGGATTTACATTCCCCCAGTATTCCTCAGTCTGCGGATGCACCATTGGATCACCATACACTTCACTGGTAGATGCCACCAACATTCTTGCCCCTTTTGCTTTGGCAAGTCCAAGACAATTATGTGTACCCAATGCTCCTACTTTCAGTGTTTGAATAGGAATTTTCAAATAATCAATGGGGCTTGCAGGTGAAGCAAAATGTAAGATGTAATCAATAGGGCCTGGCACATGAATAAACTTAGATACATCGTGATGATAAAACTCAAATTCCTCTAGTTTAAATAAGTGCTCAATATTTCTAAGGTCTCCAGTAATCAGGTTATCCATCCCGACTACTTTATATCCTTCTTTAATGAATCGGTCGCATAAATGAGACCCGAGGAATCCGGCAGCGCCAGTGATTAATACGCGTTTTTGAGACATAATGATTTTTTTAAGGTCTTCCTATACTTTCGTAATGGTAGCCCATGTCGGTAATATATTTTACTTCAAATAAGTTTCTTCCATCAAATATGGCTTTGCCCTTTAACAAGCTATCAATCACTTCAAAGTCTGGAGTTCTAAATTCACTCCACTCTGTTGCAATAACCAGCGCATCTGCATTTTTAAGCGCTCCATATTGACTATCGGCATATTTAATTTTATCCCCAATGGTATTTTTTACATTCGGCATAGCTTCTGGATCGTATGCTGTTACTGTTGCACCAGCAGCTACTAATGCATCAATAATATACAAGGCTGGCGCCTCACGAATATCATCGGTATTCGGTTTAAAAGCTAAACCCCAGAGCGCAAAATGTTTTCCTTTCAAATCACCATTGAAATATTTCTCAATTTTAGGAATCAAATGCAATTTCTGCGCTTCATTTACTTCTTCCACCGCTTTCAAAATCTTGAAGTCGTAATTCACTTCTTCAGAAGACATGATCAAAGCCTGCACGTCTTTAGGAAAACAGCTACCACCGTATCCGATACCAGGGAAAAGAAAACGCTTTCCAATTCGGTCATCAGATCCAATCCCCCTTCTCACCATATCTACATCGGCACCCACTTTCTCACATAGCTGGGCTATTTCATTCATGAATGAAATTTTGGTTGCTAGAAAAGAGTTGGCAGCATACTTGGTTAATTCAGCAGATTTTTCATCCATGAAAATCACCGGGTTACCTTGACGTACAAAAGGTGCATATAAATCCAACATCAGTTTCTTCGCTCTCTCAGAACGGGTACCTACTACCACACGATCTGGCTTCATGAAATCATCTACAGCAACCCCCTCTCTTAAAAATTCAGGATTACTTACCACATCAAACTCTCCTTTATAATTTTCTGCAACTGCTGCATGAACTTTTTCAGCAGTGCCTACAGGTACTGTACTTTTATCTACCAGCACCTTGTAATCTGTCATGATTTTCCCAAGGTCTTTAGCTACTCCTAAAACATATCGTAAATCGGCAGCACCGCCTTCACCTGGAGGCGTTGGCAATGCCAAAAACACAATTTCAGCTTCTTTAACCCCTTCAGCTAAATTCGTGGTGAAAGTCAATCTTCCTTCACGCAAATTTCTTAGGAAGATTTTTTCCAACCCTGGTTCGTAAATGGTGATTTCACCATTGGATAGCTTATTTACTTTGTTCTGATCAATGTCTATACAGGTTACTTTATTTCCTGTTTCAGAGAAACAAGTACCTGTAACTAGTCCTACATAACCTGTTCCTACAACGGCAATTTTCATAAATACTATTTATTGATAAAGTTTAAAACATGTGTTGTAATATAGTTCAATTGCTCTTCATCCATTTCAGTATGAATAGGAAGAGAAATTACGGAATTTGTCAATAAATCGGTCACAGGCATCAAAATTTCTTTTAATCCGAAACTTGCAAACATATCCTGTCTGTGACCAGGTACCGGATAATAAATCATTGAGGGTATTTTTTGTTCTGCCAAATAAGCAACCAACCCATCCCTGTCTACCCCATTTAATTGAAGGGTATACTGGTGATACACATGGGTGCTATAGTTAGCTACAAAGGGAGTAGTGATGGCTGAAATACCATCAAAAGCCTTATTGTAAAATGCGGCGACCGCTTGTCTGGCTGCATTGTACTCATTCAATTTTTTCAGTTTTATATTCAAAACGGCCGCCTGAATAGAATCCAATCTTGAATTACAACCCACTACTTCGTGATAGTATCTTTTTTGCTGCCCATGATTGGCAATCATTTTCATCTGATGAGCTAAATCATCGTCATTCGTAAATATAGCGCCCCCATCTCCATAGGCCCCTAAATTTTTAGAAGGATAAAAACTAGTGGCTCCAATGGTACCAATGGTTCCGGTCTTTTTCTTTGTACCATCAGAAAAAGTATAGTCACACCCGATTGCTTGGGCATTGTCTTCAATTACATATAATCCAAACTCTTTGGCGATGGCCATGATTTCTTCCATTGGAGCTGCATGTCCGTAAAGATGTACCGGAACAATGGCTTTTGTTTTAGGAGTAATGGCTTTTCTAATTGCGGCTGGATCTATACAAAAAGTTTTGGGGTCAACTTCCACAAAAACAGGGGTAAGCTTTAATAATGCCACCACTTCTGTAGTAGCGATATAGGTAAAGGAAGGTGTAATAACTTCGTCTCCTGGTTGCAATCCCAATGCCATCATAGCAATCTGCAAAGCGTCAGTACCATTAGCGCAAGGAATCGTATGTTTTACATTTAGATAAGTACCCAGGTTTCGGGTAAATTCTTGTACTGCTTTTCCGTTGATATAAGCAGCAGAATCTAGAACTTCATGGATGGCAGCATCCACCTCTTTTTTTATTGCTAAATACTGAGAATGGGTATCCACCATCTGTATAGGACGCATATGTAAAATTTAAATGCAAAATTACTATAAAATCAACAACAAAGATTTGAGTTACTTTTGTTACTATATGAAATGGGCATACCTTTTATTTATCCGATTATACCCACTGATTGCCTGGTTAATTTCCCCATTCAACCGCAAAGCAGCTTTATGGGTGAATGGCAGGAAAAATTTGCTCGAAAAAATCAGCAGAACTTTCGCAGGAAATCAGGATCCGGTTATCTGGATGCATGCTGCATCATTGGGAGAATTTGAACAAGGTTTGCCCATTGCTGAAAAACTTAAAAAGGAATATCCTGGCCATCGATTGCTTGTAACTTTCTTTTCTCCATCTGGATACGAGAACAGAAAGAATCATCCCATTGCCGATTGGGTCTTTTATCTTCCCATGGACAGTGCCGGTAACGCAAAAATGTTCATTGAATATACAAAACCAGAAATGGCTGTATTCATTAAGTATGAATTTTGGTATTATTTTTTAAAAACTTTGCATCAGCAAAAAATTCCAGTTTTACTGGCATCCGGCATTTTCCGTCCCAATCAGCTTTTCTTTAAACCATTTGGGGGATTTTACCGCTCGCTACTCAAATACTTCAGGCACTTCTTCTTGCAGGACCAGGGCTCTGCCAACTTATTAATACCCTATGTTTCAGCCAATCGCATCAGTGTATCGGGCGATACCCGTTTTGATCGAGTGATTGCAATTGCCGCTGAAGCCAAATCCTTTCCAGCAGTTGAAGAATTTGCCAATGGACATTCATTAATCATAGCTGGAAGTACCTGGAGTGAAGACGACAAAGTATTGCATCATTTTGCCATTAGTCATCCCGAAATAAAATGGATCATTGCGCCCCATCATATTGAAGAGGAAAGACTAAAAGAATGTTTGCAATTCTATCCATCCTCTATGTTGTATTCAAGTTTTGAATCTGCGAGTAAGGAAGTACAAAACAAGGCAAGTACCCTTATCATTGACAATATTGGCATCCTGAGTCAATTGTATCAATATGCCACCATCGCCTTCATCGGGGGCGGTTTTACCAGTCAGGGAATTCACAATACCATTGAAGCGGCTGTATTTGGCAAACCCGTTCTTTTTGGACCGGTATACGATAAATACCTGGAAGCAGTAGAGCTGATTGAAACAGGAGGAGCTGCTTCACTAGATACCATATTAACATTGGAAGAAGGTTTTAATTCCTTGTTACAAGACCAGGAAAAAAGGAACAAAATGGGAAAAGCAGCCAGGAATTATGTTTTATCAAAAGCGGGTGCCACTCAGGAGATCCTGAATTATATTCAGGAGAAGCGTCTCTTAACCAACTGATCAAATAATTTAACGGTGGGGTTATCTTCCAGCCAACCAAGCTTTACCTTCAATTCCCGCTGAATCCAATACTGTGCTTCAGGGTAAATATTGAAGCCATTGATGGTTTTGATGCTTCGCTCGTACATATTCTCGTCGCCCCTAAACAAGTGATTGATAAAAAGGTATCTATCGTTGATGCTGATAGCTTTTTTAAGATCCCTCACGGGAGTTTCATCCAGCAGATTGGCCACTTCAACGGTATATTCCTTTAACTGCTCATTCAATTCGGGGATATCGTTTATCAAAAGTTCATTTACTTCCTTTGTCTGTAGCTCTTCTTTAGGAATGGTAGGGGGAACAACAGGTTGGTGAATCAATGTAGGAATCTCTGTGAAGGATTCAAACAGAGAATAGCCTTTAGACGATTTATCTTCTTTAATAGCATGACTGGAAGAAACTGCAGGCAGAATAGGCCCTGATTCAACCGGGGGCTTTGCTATGGCTATGGAAGGCATAACCACTGCCACTTTTGAGGTTGAACTATTGGCCGGTTTTTGCATTTGCAACTCAGCCAATAATAGCTGAGCCGTAATGGACAATTTATCAACCCCTTCCTTACGGTTAAATTGTTCTTGTAATTTATTAATTAAAGTGCCTACTCTTTCCATAGGAAGCAATACTTTTGGGTTATCCAAAGAAGCAACTTATCAACCTAAAACGAATTTTAAGCTATTTTATTGTTACATGTTTATTGAACCCAATTTATCAGGAGAAAGAAGAGGCTGGATCGAAGTGATCTGTGGCAGCATGTTCAGCGGCAAAACAGAGGAATTGATCAGAAGATTAAAGAGAGCAAAAATTGCCAATTTAAAGGTAGAAATCTTCAAGCCAGCTGTAGACAAACGATACGATGAAAACGATGTGGTCAGCCATGATGCCAATACCATTACCTCTACCCCAATAGAAAACTCACAGACTATTTTATTGATGACTCAGGATGTAGATGTAGTGGGTATTGACGAAGCACAGTTTTTTGATGCAGAAATTGCTGCTGTTTGTGAAAAACTGGCATTGAGAGGTGTTCGAGTAATAGTAGCTGGTCTGGATATGGACTATATGGGCAAACCTTTTGGCCAGATGCCCTTTTTGCTAGCCACCGCCGACTATATTACCAAGTTGCACGCTATCTGTATGAAATGTGGCAATATTGCCAATATTTCCTATCGCAAAACCAGTGATGAAGGGCAGGTTTTATTGGGAGAGAAAGAAACTTACGAGCCCCGTTGCAGAAAATGTTTCCATGAATAATTTTCGCCTGATATCAGCCCTACTTAGAAAAGACATATTACTGGAAACGCGCCAGCAGTATAGCTTTTACGGGGTTCTCTTGTATATAGCATCCAGCACATTTGTAGTATACCTAACAATGGGGCAACCTGAAGATAAAGTATGGAATGGCTTATTCTGGGTCTTACAATTATTTATTTGCATCAACGCTGTAGCCAAGAGTTTTTTACAAGAGAATAGAGGCAGAATGTTGTACTACTACAGCCTGAGTTCACCCTTGCACTTTGTGCTTGCAAAACTATTATTCAATGCCATCCTTATGCTTTTCATGACTTTACTTAGCATTGGCATTTTCAGTTTGCTGCTCGGAAATCCAACGGTACGTTTCATGGAATTTATACTGGTAAGCCTCTTGGGCGGAATCAGTTTAAGTATGGTATTTACCTTTTTGGCAGCAATCGCCGCCAAAGCTCAGCAGCAGGCAGCCATGATGGCCATTATGGGCTTTCCTATAATCATACCTCAATTGCTTTTACTAATGAAAGTCTCTGGGGCTGCGTTTACCTCAGCCATACAAAATGGCTGGTGGCAAATGGTGGCTTTGCTATTTGTCCTCGACCTTTTGGTATTGGCCTTGGCTGTAATTTTATTCCCTTTTCTCTGGAAGGACTAATCTGGAGGGATTAGAACCGCAGATGCCTTACCGTTAAGCCCTTATTAATGAGCTGCTTTAAAGAATCGATGCCAATTTTCAGGTGCTTGTCTACAAACTGAGCAGTTACTTTAGAATCACTGGCTTCAGTTTTTACTCCTTCTGGAATCATAGGCTGATCGCTTACTAACAATAAAGCTCCAGTTGGAATTTTATTGAAGAAACCTACGGTAAAAATGGTAGCGGTTTCCATATCAATGGCATAAGCTCTTACTTTTTGTAGATAGGTTTTAAACTCTTCATCGTGCTCCCATACTCTTCTATTGGTAGTGTATACAGTACCTGTCCAATAGTCCACTTCATAATCTCTAATGGTTGTTGAGATTGCTTTTTGCAAAGCGAAAGCAGGCATTGCAGGCACTTCCGGAGGAAAATAGTCATTCGATGTACCTTCTCCACGTATAGCAGCAATGGGCAAAATTAAATCCCCGATTTTGTTTCTTCTTTTTAATCCTCCGCATTTTCCTAAAAACAAAACAGCTTCTGGCTCAATGGCTGTAAGCAGATCCATGATAGTAGCAGCGCCAGGACTCCCCATTCCAAAATTGATGATAGTAATTCCTTCAGCAGTAGCGCATTGCATCGGACGATCCAAGCCAACAATTGGAACATTGTTCCACTCTGCAAACATTTTCACATAATTACTGAAATTGGTTAGCAGTATATATTTTCCAAAATTCTCTAATTTTTCTCCAGTGTAGCGTGGCAACCAGTTGTCTACTATTTCTTCTCTCGTTTTCATATTCAATAATTTAACTTGTAAATATACAAATTAGCCCTGATTTGTTCAGTAATCTTAAATTGCACCTATGAATATCCTGTTCCCCGCTTATGAACCCAGGTTACAAAAACAAGACGACCAACTTTATACCTGGTGCCTCATCAGAAAAAAATGGGTATTATTTACCAAAGAAGAATGGGTAAGACAGAACTGGTTAAATTATCTATTGAACCAGTTGCAGTATCCTTCTTCCATGATTGCTGTGGAAAGAGGAATTCAATTGGGAGAATTAAAAAAGCGGGTTGATATTTTAGTATTCAAAGCTAGCTTTCCCTGGCTTTTGATAGAATGCAAAGAGCAGGATATCCCCTTATCTGAAAAAACAGTCCAGCAAATATTAAGCTATCAGACTGTCTTACAAACCGGATACCTGATAGTAAGCAATGGAAAAGAGTCCAGAGGTTTCAAAGTAATAGGAACAGAAATTTCTGAAATTGCATCATTACCATCTTATTCCTGATAAAAAAATCCCGGCCTTGAACAGAACCGGGATTGTAAAAAAACATTTTAACCTATTAAGGGAAGATACCCAATTCAGTATAAGAAGTACCTACTTTGTTGATGGCACAAACATAAGCAGCTGTTCTCATATCAGGAATGGCTGGATTCTCTTTCCAGATGGCCATGATTTCTCTAGTTGCGGCTATCATAGACTCTTCTAGACCGCTGTGAACCAAATCCACTTCCTCTGGTCCGTGCAAAATAATATTGCGTTCTGCTGCACTAACTGTTTTTCCAGTCAGTTCTTCGAGCTGGGTAAGGATTTTGGTATTTAAATTTTCCGTAAATCTTTTTTCCATTCTACCATATCTTACGTGGCTCAGGTTCTTTAACCATTCAAAATAAGAAACTGTTACACCACCAGCATTCAGATACATATCGGGTACCACTAAAACACCTTTTTTAGCAAAAACCTCATCCGCTTCAGGGGTCAATGGACCATTTGCAGCTTCTCCAATAATTTTTGCTTTTACGCGAGGAGCGTTTTCACCATTGATTACATTTTCCAATGCTGCAGGAATTAAAATATCACATTCCATTTCAAGCGCATCTCCACTTTTTTCAATATTGGTTGCGCCTGGGAAATTCAGGATAGAGCCTGTTGCTTTTCTGTGCTGGAAAACCTCGTCTTCGTTTAATCCATTGGCATTGTAAATAGCACCTTCATATTCAGCAATAGCAATTACTTTAGAGCCATTCTCGCGGAAGAACTTGGCTGTGTGGTAACCCACATTACCCAATCCCTGTACAATCACCGTTTTTCCAACAACACCAGTTGATAAACCTAATTTCTCCATCACATCCTGCATATTGCAGACTTCGCGGATACCAAAGAAAACACCCAAACCAGTGGCTTCTTTTCTTCCGCGAACACCTCCTTGAGTTACTGGCTTACCAGTTACACAACCAGCTGCATCAATTTCACCTGGCTTCAAAGAAGCATAAGTATCTACAATCCAAGACATTTCACGCTCTCCGGTTCCATAATCTGGTGCTGGCACATCAATGCCGGGTCCAATAAAGTTCTTCTTAACCAATTCACTGGTATAGCGACGTGTAATTTTTTCCAATTCGTATACGGAGTATTTCTTTGGATTGATTTTAATTCCACCCTTACCTCCGCCAAAAGGAACATTCACAATTGCGCATTTATAAGTCATTAATGAGGCAAGTGCCATTACTTCATCCTGATTAACTTCATCACTAAAGCGAATTCCTCCTTTACAAGGAGACTTGTGCTGAGAGTGTTGTACCCTGTATGCTTCAATCACTTCAATTCTCCCGTCATCCATTTTTACTGGAAAACGCATGCTGTAAATACTGTTACAAGCTTTAATTTGTTCTAACAACCCTTTTTCCCATTTGGTAAAACTGGCTGCTTTATCAAAGCTTCTTTCAACACTTTGAAAAAAGCTGTACGGTTGATGATTCGACATGGCAATCGTTTTATTGGTTAAAATCGAAAATGTAAAATTACTTTTTAAACCCCTCTTTTTCAAGACGGGTGATTTTTTTATCTATGTTAATCAGGTAGGCAAATAATCCGGCTAAAATGGTAAGCACTACTGCCATTACCACAAAGATTTTTCCATTGCTTCTCATAAGGCCCTGTTCCGAATCCTGTGCCATCAATTGGGAAGATAGCAGAAAAGAGGTAAGCAGCAAGAAGCAATATTTTAGTTTAGTCATTATTCTCCAGTTTATCTTTTAAGAGAGAAAATCTTATTTGTAAGGTGCTGATCCAGGTTCCGAGCAAGGTCCACCCAATAACTGCCGGGTAAAAAACAATTCGCATCTGAGCATCCATGTCCTTTCCATTTATACCAGGATTACCCTCAGCGCCTTGACCTCCGGGATGCAATGATTCGGTTAGTCTTGGCAAAATCCACAAAGTTGGAAAAAGCATGAAAAAGGCAAATATGTTGTAAACAGCCCCAATCCGACCCTTTTTATCGTCTTCTTTTAAACTACCCCTCAACACAAAGTAAGCCAGATAAATCAACATTGCTATGGCAGCTCCGTTTTGCTTGGGATCTCCACTCCAAGGGCTTCCCCACTGATAATTGGCCCAAATGGCTCCGGTTACAAGTCCTAGCATACCGTAAACAACACCTGTAACAGCAAATGCTACAGCATAGTGGTCATTTTTGGCTATGGGATTTCTCAGGTACCGGATAGAGTAGATTAATGATACTAATAATAATATCATCATCGTGAACCACATGGGAACATGGAAGAAAAAGTTCCGGATAGATTCCTTCATTCGGTCATCCAGCCTGGGTACTTTAACGTAAAATCCGTACGTACACGTGTATACCAACAATAGAATTGACAATATTTTCCACCAGTGTTTCCGAATCATTGAATACATTTTTTCCCGAAGTTCCCCCCTGGGTTTGAACAGCTGCAAAATTAGGTGAAAGCAACTCAATAAACCTTGCCATTGTGTAAATTTTACCTATCCTTAGCAATCTGCGCCCGCCGCCGCAATAAACCAATGGATAAATCTACATCCCAGCGGAAACAATGATGGAAAAACCACTGTTTTTCGTTAGTTTTGCAAACTTTCAAATTCATGCCGTAACATGAAGTTATCCTATTCCGCCCAGGCGGATTGAACAACTTGCTGTGGCTATCATCTTAAAAGATTAGTTACATGAAATTATCTCAGTTCAAGTTTGACTTACCGTTGAACTTAATTGCACAAAATCCAACCAAAAAAAGAGAAGACAGCCGCCTGATGGTGGTAGACCGCAAAAGCGGGCACATGGAAAACAGACATTTTAAAGACATCCTTGACTATTATGACGATAAAGATGTTTTTGTAGTAAATAACACCAAGGTATTTCCTGCTAGGATGTACGGCAGAAAAGAGAAAACAGGTGCCAAAATTGAAGTTTTCCTTTTACGTGAATTAAATAAGCCAAACAGACTATGGGATGTAATTGTTGATCCCGCAAGAAAAATAAGGGTTGGAAACAAACTGTACTTTGGAGACAATGAAGAGCTGGTAGCAGAAGTAATTGATAACACCACCAGCCGAGGCAGAACTATTCGTTTTCTTTGGGACGACAATGATGAAAGCTTCAAAAAAATGCTTGAGTTTTTAGGTGAAACCCCACTTCCTAAATACATCAAACGTAAGCCTGACGAAGAAGATAAGGAGAGATACCAGACTGTATACGCCAAGCACGAGGGCGCTGTTGCTGCTCCAACTGCAGGCTTGCATTTCAGTAAAGAATTAATCAAAAGATGTGAAATTCAAGGAATCCGTTTTGCAGAAGTTACCTTACACACAGGCCTAGGCACTTTCAGACCCATTGAAGTAGAAGACTTGAGCAAACATAAAATGGATGCCGAATATTATCAGATTGACGAACAAGCCTGCGCTATCGTAAATAAAGCAAAAGAGAATGGCAAAAGAATCTGTTCTATTGGCACAACTACTATGCGTGCAATGGAAAGCAGTTTCACAGCACAGCAAATGTTAAAGCCCAGCGAGGGATGGACCAATCATTTCATTCATCCGCCTTACAATTTCAATGTAGCTGATAGTTTGGTTACCAATTTCCATTTACCCAAAACTAGCTTACTAATCATGACCTGTGCTTTCGCCGGATATGATTTAGCTATGGAAGCTTATAAAAAAGCAATAAAAGACAAGTACAGATTCTTTAGCTACGGTGATGCGCTGTTGATTATTTAACACACTCTAATTGAGCTAAACTTAATTATAAAATAAAAAAGCCAGTAGAAGTAAAATCCTACTGGCTTTTTTATTCGAAAAAGATTCGCTTATCCTATTATTTTTTCTTACGATTGTTCTTATACAAATTTTCATAAATAGCAATCCATTCTTTAGGTGTCATTTTCTGCACTAGCTCCCCTATTAGTGCATACGGAACCAGAGCTTTTTTTTTAAACCGCAGACAACTTTTACCTATATCCAACTTTGTGGGTGTTGATTGTAAATAAGATTTGGTAAACCAATCGTATAAATCAGGCTTTGCATAAATGCCCATATGGTAAAAAGCAATAAAATTTTTCTGAGCCGCCAATGCCATAAATGGCAGGGGTAGTTTTGGATCACAGTGATAGCCGTCTTTATATAAACTATGTGGAACCACATAACCGATCATGCCATAACTGATACACTCTTCAAACCCAGCTGGGAGGTTTTGAACAATACAATCCCTAATGTGATTAAACATTTCTTTTTGTTCATCTGGGATCTGTTTCAGGTAATCTTCAACAGTATTGACATTTCTGGTCATATAATATTACTATTTAAATATTGAAACCTTTTATTGGCAATAAAACTCAATGAAATGGAAAGAATGCTGAACACTAATAATACAATTAAACTATTACCCAAAGCCTGTGCAAAACTGATTTTATTGAGATCTAAAAAGGGATAGGGATAAAAACCGGACAAGCTCCCTCTGAATACTGTATACATAAAGTACGCAGCTGGATAAATTAACCAGTAAGGAATCGTTTTATATTGAACCATACGTTTCGAAGTAAAAAAGGTCCAATAAAGAAATGTAAGCAATGGCGAAAAACTATGCAGACCATGATCCGCCCAAAATGCCAGACCAACCGGATGATGCAATTGACTTAATACAGTATGATATACAATTCCTACCACTGATATATAAACCGTAATAGCAGTTCCTGTTTCAGCCTTCTGCCAAAATTTGCCAGTAGAATCATTCTTTAGCAGCAGATTCAAAAAATAAATGACTACCAAAGTATTACTCAGAATGGTAAAATAACTAACAAAACGAACCAATGTATCCAGAAAACCCTTGTATGCAGGACCTTGAAGCATCAAGAAAAACTGAATGATTAAACTCAAAAAAACAATTACAACAATGAAGAGTTGCAAGAATTTTTTAGGGCTTAAGGACATATCGCATAATTATTCCTTGAATTTAATCAAAAAATATTAATGACCTACTCCTCTTCTTTTAATCATTCCTCCCTTTGTATCCTTAATGCTACTCATGACAACAAAAGCATTAGGGTCAATTTTCTCCAGTTCTGTATTTAATTTATTGATCTCCAAACGGGTAATAACAGTGTACACAATATCCATGTCTTTTACATCTCCACTTTTGCCATAGCCTCTCTTTCCTTTATATACAGTTACGCCTCTTCCCAGAACGTTTATGATCATTGATCTTACTTCATCATTATGAACCGAAATAATGGTAACACCTGTGTACTCTTCCAGACCTTCAATAATGAAGTCAAGGGTTTTAGAGGCGCTCAGATAAGTTAGCAATGAATACATGGCAATTTCAATGGAAAGAAAATAGGCTGCCGTTGAGAAAATAATCACATTGATAACAATGATTACATCCCCAATTGTCATACCTGACTTCCGGCTTACGGCAATGGCCAAAACTTCTGTTCCATCCAACACTCCACCGCCCCTGATGGAGAGGCCAATTCCTGCTCCCAAAAAGAAACCTCCGAATACTGAAACCAATAAATTGTCTTTGGTGATATCTGGAAACTCAATAAAATGAACCGTTAATGATAATAGCAAAATGGCTATGGCTGATTTAATTGCAAACTGTGAACCTAATATCCTATAACCAAACAAGAGAAAAGGGATATTTACCAACAAAATCAGTAAGCCAACAGGAACACCAGATAAAGCAGAAATCAACAAAGAAATACCAGTGGCTCCACCATCAATAAAATAATTCGTCAACAAAAATCCTTTTAGTCCTAGTGCGGCAGAAAGAACTCCAATACATATCAACAAAGCATCTTTCAGACCCGCAAAAACAGTCACCCTGAAAATTCTAAGGCCTTTTGCAATCTGATAAGCACTATAAACACTATCCTGATTGCTTTTCTTATCAGGATTTAAAACACTACGAACAATTAAGTTTTTAAGAAATTGATGCATAATTGCAATTTACAAAAAAGCAATGGCAAGTAGGAGTAAATAAGAAATTGAATCAATTTAGCAACTGAATTTTAACAGAATAATTAATTTTCTGTTATGGATAACGGTATTCCAATGGTAATAAATTGGATAATTTTTCTGACCATGCCCAATAATCCAATGTAAGAATATCCTTTCCAAAAAAATAACTCCCATTGGCCAATACAGAAACAACTTTAGATGCATCAGGCATAAATAGTTTAGCGATTACGGGATCTCCTAATGTAATATCCCTCTTTGATCGTACATATAAAGGTGACATCGCTTTGTTTTTGTATACCACCTGTAGATAATCCTTGAATTGCAGCCCGGCTGTATTATCATCAATTGCAAAGGCAATGCTATCGCCATTTAAAGGAGTATTAATTAAAACATCTACTTCTTCCATTATTGGTTCCCCATTCAGTTTAATATTTGCATTCTGGACTTTCTGCCTGATAATCCGTCTAATTTCAAACCCCTCTTCAATAATTTTATTACGAAAAACGCTTCGCATAAAATGCATTAAAGAGCCTTTATAAGTTTCCTTTCTATTGGCGACCCATTTTTGGTATTGCCTGTTATTTTTTGCTTTCTTTTCTGAAAACAAGGGGTAGCCCTGGTAAAAAAATATTCTATTTTTATAATTGTGTTCGAACTGAGTAAGTGAATAAGTTAAATCAAAGCCCAAAGCATTATTCTCAATACGCAATGGCTCTGTTGCATAGGCGCGAAGAATATTCTCTTTTTTACTGAAAGAAAATTTAACCGCTTCTTTATTAAGCAATTTGCAATTTAATGCGTTGGGGGTATTTCCAATAAGCATCTCCATAAAAAAGACACCCCATTTCTCCCATCCATTTTTATCATAATTCCCAACAATTACTTCCTCCAATTCAGCCACTTTGGGCTTTAGTTCAATTTTTAACCCAGTTATATTTTCCTGCAAGCTTACTTCAGTGGCATAGGTTTCATACCCAATCAAAGCAACAACCAAGTTGTAACGTCCGGATCCAGCGATTTCTAGTTTAAATTCGCCAGCACTATTTGTATTAGTACCCGCAGATGTATTGGCAAGAAATACACTGGCAGAAGAAAGTGCCTGCTTGGTATTAAAGTCAATGATTTTCCCCGCAATAATTCTCTGGGCTTGTACATACTGCATAAAAGATACCCAGAGAATTACTAAAAGGAATTTTTTAATCATATAAATGCATTTTACAAACCAAATAAACCTGAATTCAACAATTGCAAGGTTTTGGTTTTATATGACTGTGGCACAAGTAAAGAAATATTATGTGGACTTCCTCCATAGCTAACCATTGTTGTTGGTACTTCGCTCAGTGAATCAAACAACTTTTGCAACACATAATCGGTTTGAGCAATTTCATTCCCAACAATTGATACAATTGTCTGACCTTTTTCAACTTCTACGTTTCCAAATGGCTCCAATTCCCTTACAATTTCATGCAAGAAGGTATCGGAATCAATGGTTACAGAAACAGCCACTTCCGACGTGGTAATCATATCAATGGATGTTTTATACTTTTCAAACACTTCAAAAACTTTCCGTAAGAATCCATAGGCCAGTAACATTCTGCTACTCTTAATCTTGATTGCAGTTATACCATCTTTTGCTGCTACGGCCTTTACCCCAACACTGCCAGCTTCCTTTGTAATAACGGTACCAACCGCATCTGGCTGCATCGTATTCAACAATTTTACCGGAACATTTTCCTGCTGAGCGGGCCAGATACAGGTAGGATGTAAAATTTTTGCACCGAAATAGGCAAGTTCGGCAGCTTCATCAAAACTCAACTGCTCTATTGCAACTGTTTTATTTACAACTCTTGGATCATTATTGTGCATACCATCTATATCCGTCCAGATTTCACAAACCGAAGCATTGCAAGCAGCTGCAATTAGTGATGCAGTATAATCACTCCCTCCACGTTTTAAATTATCAACTTCGCCTTTTGCATTTTTACAGATATATCCCTGAGTAACAAAAATCCCTGTTCCCTTATGCTTATCAAGCAAATCATTCAGTTTTGTTCTGATAGGAAGAAGCTGCGGCTCTTCGTTGGCATCAATACTCATGAATTCCAATGCTGGCAGTAATTCATGCTGAACTCCTATTTCAGACAGATATACTGAGAACAACTTGGTACTCATCAGTTCACCTTGTGCAAGAATGTCTTTATTCAAAGCTTCACTGAACGAAATGCGCAGAATGATGTTCAGAAATTCAAAATGTTCTGCAATGATTAAACGTGCTTTTTCCTGATTTTCTGGCTTAGAAACTAGTTGATTAATAAACCCCAAGTAATGCTGGTGTAATTGATGAATGGTATCTTTTGCTGAATCCCTATCTCCCTTAGCCAGTAAATCACTAATTTGAACAAGTGTATTGGTTGTACCACTAAGGGCACTCAATACCACAATTTTAGGTTCGGAATCCCTGTTTATTAATTTTGCAACTTCGTGCATTCTTTCAGGCTTACCCACACTGGTGCCTCCAAATTTCATTATTTTCATTGCTGCCTAATTTACAGCAAATGTAACGCTAACAGGTGAATCACATGCCATAAGGCTTTTGAGTTTCACACCCCAAATTCTCTCCTGGATCTACGCCCAGTTTTTTACAAAAAGCTAGATAATACTGCAATCGGAATTTGTTCCTACTTGAAGCAACTCCTCCGCATTCCAGCCCCCCGTTCACAATATTCATAACAGCACCAAAACCGGGCTTCCTGCCCATCAATGAATCCTGTTTTGAAGGAATCCATTTGCCGGCCATAACTTCATGACAGGAAGGTTTGGGATCTTGTGGTGTAATCCAAAACCATATGGCAGAAGCAAAGCTCAATTCTGCATTTTGAACCAATAACTCAGGATTGTTAAGCAAACTATCTTTCTTACCTAAGACTTGCTCACTGAACAAACCGTAATTATAATTCCAGCTCAATTGAATAGGACCTCTGCCATGATAGGATTTACCTTTAACCGGAGGAAAATAAGGATGAGTTGTATCACTGTAATGCTCACAGCCTTTCAAACAGGTCAACTCTTCTTTATAGTACAAACCAAAATCATAAAAATGATTCATATCCATCTCACTTCCGCCACCTGTTTCATGAGAGATGGTTGCCAGAAATGCGGCAAGTTCTCTTCGCTGAATGTCTGCTGTTGAACTGGAAAGAAATTCAGGAAAGCGTTTTGTAGCCGCAACAAAAGCCTCATAAGTATAAAAAGGAATAGCAGCACTATCGCCACCATTGATATGAGGGAAAATAGAATCCCATTGTGATTTACTTAAAACAGGAAAAGCATCATGATGTTGTTTTTTGGCAGAAAAACAAGAAATCAGGATAATGGGCATTCCAATCCAAATTATCAAAAGTAAGAGTATTCGCATAGTTGTGGAGTTGAACAATACTACAAACGAATTCCAAATAAATTACCGGTTGCTATTAAATCTTCAACCACCACAGGTAAAAGAGGAATTCCATTTTTAAGTCTTTCAGCCTCTATCATTCTTTCAGGATCGCCTGGAATTAAAACCGGATTTGATGGATCTACCGGTGCTGCTGTACGAAAGCGGCTAATCCAGTTATCCATATGACTTTTAAAAGTGATAGCAGGCCTGAATGCATCAATGCGCATAGCTCCGAGAAAATGGCCAAGACCATTTCCCGGCATATTCTCAGGCATTGGTATATAAGCCGGGAACGGAGGCACCCATGGCCCGTAAGAAGCTCCACTCAGGACTGCTGAAAAAATATCTACAATGCTTCCTAAGGCATACCCTTTATGACTACCGTGGGTTTTATCAGATCCAAGCGGAAGCAATGATCCGTTTTTTTTCAAAATATTTGCATCAATGGAAGCTAAGCCATTTTCATCCTGCACCCAACCTTCGGGTGTATCTTGTTGCTTTCTTTGCAATATTTCCAATTTTCCATTAGCCGCAGTAGTAGTAGCAAAATCAGCTACAAAAGGGGGCTGATTTCCTGCAGGAATGGCAACTGCTATTGGATTAGTACCAAGCATTTTCTCTTTGGAAAAAGTGGGTGCTACCAGCGCACTTGCATTGGTCATTGCCATACCAATCATATCATTTGATAAAGCCATCATGGCATGATAACCTGCAATACCAAAATGATTGGAGTTTTGAACTGACACCCATCCTGTTCCTACCTGTTCAGCTTTTTTCATGGCAAGTTTCATGGCATAGGGGGCTACAACCAGACCAAGTCCCTGATCACCATCTACAACTGCTGTTGATGGTGTTTCATGAATTACTTTAATATCAGGTTCGGGGTTTATTCGCTTAGCTTGCCACAAACGAATATATCCGCTTAACCTGGCCACTCCATGACTATCTATACCTCTTAAATCTGCGGAAAGCAAAACTTCTGAAGCAACAGAAGCATCTTCCTCAGAGCATCCCATCTGCTGAAAAATTTTTTTCGTAAAAGAAAGCAAGTGAGGGTAAGGGAAAATCTTTTCCATACCTGCAATGTACGAAGCAAAATGATTAGTTCTCAACCCACTTTTTGAATGCAAAAACCCTCTCTCTGCTTACAACTGCTTCGTCTGAATAATTACCTGCTGTTAAAATAATTTTAAGGCGGCTATTGATATACTTTTTTATTTCCTTAATAAACCCAGCATTGCAAATCATATAACGGTTAATGCGGAAAAAAAATTGAGGATCTAACATTTGCTGTAGTTTTTCCAGGGAAAAATCAATTGGATATTTTATACCCTCTTTATTTAACACATACACTGTTTTATCACTAACAAAAAAACAGGCAATATCAGCGGTATTAATAAAAAACATTCTTGACCCCAGCTTTATTAGAAATCTTGATTTGAATAATTTTCTATTGTATGCAATACTTGAATTTTCCTGCATTTTTACAATCTCCGGGTAATGGTATTTTATGCGCTCATATTTTAGCAAAGCCCTTACCATTTCTGCAGAAACAACAGGCTTATTTATTACATAAATACTAAAAAAATAATTGGGTAGTTTAACTGAATGCTCTTTAACTATTATAAAAGGCACTTCTATCTTTAATTCGGATTCCTGTTTAATGAATTCCAAGTTCTCTATATCAACATCCACAAAGACCAAATCGAAATCGAAATTCAGCTTCCCTTTTGTCCTTACTGCCGACAAGGCTTCCAGTTGAACAATTTGTAGCGCATCAGGCATATACTCCTGTATGAAGCTGGAGAGCGTCTCTACAAGCTTTAAGTCTCTGGATACAATGAGTATTTTCATAGTTGATACAGAAACAATGGGCTTTAGAAAAAAGTTTCAATAATTCGGCAAAAAAATATAATCAATAGCTATAAATAAATAATCCGGCCAACTAACGGAGCCGGATTATGTAAACCTTACCATAAAATATTTTATGGTAGCAATACCCTGTTTATTAGGTGAACTACTCCATTGGTTGCAACAATATTAACCCCTCCTTCTAAAATAATATTAGATGCCGGATTGCTGCTGGATGTAATTTTAACAGATGGAGGATTCAATCCAATTGTTAAAGTACCTCCTTGTAATGTTGGAGCTGTTGCCCCATTAATTAAATCACTTGCAAATACATTGGTTCCAATTACATGATAGCTTACCACGGTATTAATTAAACTGGTGGATGCTGCTTCAATATCTGCTGCAGTATTAAAACCTGCTGCATTAAATGCTGCATTAGTAGGTGCAAATACAGTCAGTTTCCCATCCGCACCAATTGCATTTAGCAAACCAGCTTTAGAAACTGCAGCTACCAACAAACTTAAGTTAGGATTACCCGCAGCAATCTGCTGAATAGTTTGTGTGGGTGGAATCAGCACATTTTCAATCACATGGATAATACCATTGCTGGCCTGAACATCTGCTGCTTTTACTTTAATACCATTCACAAAAACCCCATTCGCATTTCTGGAGGCAAAAATTTTCTGTCCCTGAAGACTACCCACCGCATCACTTGCAGGAACTTCAGCAGAACTTACACGCAAACCCAACACATGATAAGTCAGGATATTGGCAACCTGGGCAGCTGTTAATGATTGTAAGGTCGACTCAGTAATTCCTGCTGCTGCAAAAGCGGCATTATCAGGAGCAAAAACAGTGAGTGTACCACTTGACAATGTACTTCCGATTCCTGCTTTTTCAACCGCAGCTTTTAAAATACTAAAATCGCCATTTGAATTTACAATGTCAGCAATTGTCTGAGCAGCAGGAGTTTCTTCCTTTTTACAACTAGTTCCCAACATTAGGATTAGAGACAATCCTACCATCATTTTCTGTAAAAACTGTTTACTTTTCATAGATTGAAGTTTAAACATTTAGAACAGAAGGAAGGCACAAACGTTGCCTTGATTTAGCTCAATTGTAGAAAATCAAGGCTGAACTGTTAAATATAGCGTCTGAACAGTATTAACGTAAAAGGGCAATACAGTTCAGTTGTATTGCCCTTCTCTGAAACAAAATAGTCTAGAATGGTAAATCATCAAAAGCTTCGGTTATATCAGAAGTAGGGGTCATAGGAGAAGCGCCTGCCGATGGAGCTGCCTGATACCCGCCACCAGCATATCCGCCGGTATTAGGAGAAGATTCGCCGCTTCTGCTACCTAACAACTGAACACTGCTGACCCTTAAAGTAAGGGTGGCACCATTTGTACCATCTTTGGTAGTGTAAGTTCTGACATCAGGCTGACCCTCTACATATACTTGCGTACCCTTCTTTAAATAGGGGGCAATACCCGTTCTCTCTGTCCAATACGCGCAATCAACCCAGGTTGTTTTATCTTTTTGATTGCCTTGAGCATCCTTATACCGTTCCGTATGGGCAACAGTAAAATTGATTACATTTTTCCCATTAACATTATTCAACATGGCATCTTTACCCAGATTCCCAATAGCTGTCAGTTTAATCATAGTGTATTTTTTTTATCAATTTCTAAAAAATGAAATTAAGTAAAATGCGTAATTCCCGCATTTCCAATTTGATTTTAACGGTTCTCGAAAGTCTAAATCGGCCTTATTTGGCCTCATTGTTCTAATTTTGCAGTAAATATTGGCAATTATGAGTCGTAAGGGGAAAGTTCTGGTGGCAATGAGTGGAGGTATTGATAGTACCGTTACTGCACTTATGTTGCACCATGAGGGGTATGAAGTGATTGGAATCACCATGAAAACCTGGGATTATGCCAGCAGCGGAACCAGCACCAAAGAGACCGGCTGCTGCAATATTGATTCTTTCAACGATGCCAGACAGGCTGCCGTTCACCACGGTTTTCCGCACTTCATTCTGGACATAAGAGACGAGTTCGGGGATTTTGTAATTGAAAACTTCGTAGAAGAATACCTGGCTGGAAGAACCCCCAATCCCTGTGTAATGTGTAATACGCATATCAAATGGAGGGCTTTGTTAAAAAGGGCCAATGCTTTGGAATGTGATTTTATAGCAACTGGACATTATGCTTCTATCAGGCAACATACCAATGGCAGGTATGTAATCAGCAAAGGATTAGATGAAACAAAAGACCAGAGTTATGTGCTGTGGGGGTTAGATCAGGAACTCTTAAGCAGAACCATTATGCCTTTAGGTGGCTATCGCAAATCCGCCATCAGACAAATGGCCATGGATATGGGCTACCCTGAATTAGCAAAGAAAAGTGAGAGTTATGAAATCTGTTTTGTTCCAGACAATGACTACCGTGGCTTTCTGAAAAGAAGAGTGGAAGGTTTGGAAGATAAAGTAGCAGGTGGCTGGTTTGTAGACAAAACTGGCAAAAAACTCGGACAACATAAAGGGTATCCATTTTATACTATCGGACAAAGAAAGGGATTGGAAATTGCCATGGGCCATCCAGTGTATGTAACCTCCATTGATCCCGAAAACAATATTGTTGTTTTAGGGGATGAAGCCGATCTGGAACAAAATGATATGATGGTGGGAAAATTGAATTGGATTAAATACGATGGGATTACAGACGGCATGGAAGCCATTACCCGAATCCGATACAAAGACAAGGGAGCACTTAGCAATTTATACAATGAACCCAACGGCATTATCAGGGCTCGTTTTTATGAAAATGTAAAAAGCATTGCACCTGGTCAGAGTGCTGTTTTTTATGAAGACAACGATGTAATTGGAGGTGGTATTATTCAGCGAGGCGAGTTGATACTCAATGCTTAATCTTGTTTTCTGAATAAAGCTGCGAACATAGAGTCTGCCCTTTTTTCAAATCCTGCAATTAATTGATAGTTCATTAGCTCAGCATCAGAAAATGATTGTGATATATACTGCACCATGTCTTCGTTTTCTGCTTCAAAAACAGAACAGGTAATATAAAGGAAATAGCCTCCTGGTCTTAACTTAGGAAAAACAGACTTTACAATTGATCGTTGAGTTTGCTGGTATTCCCGAATGCTTTCAACCTTGAAGAATGAAAGTTGTTCTGGAGTTCTGCCCCAGGTACCGCTGCCCGAACAAGGAGCATCACAGATAATCAAATCAAAAGTTTTTTGTTGCAATTCCATAGATTGCAGGGGCTCACTCAGGTTCACTATTACGGCATCAAACTGCCGTATTCCTGCTCGCTGAAACCTGGTGATTAAATTTTGAATGATTGTTTTTCGAAGATCTGAAACGGTCAGATTAATATTGCCCAATATATCTCTTGCTAAAATGGATTTTCCCCCACTGGCAGCACAACAATCCCAGATATCAATGGATGAATCTTTTCCTTTTCGTAACTTTTTAGCAGGCTCCATTAATACAGCCGTTAGTTGCGAACTATAGTCCTGCACTACAAAATCCTTATCCACTTCTCCTATTCCTTCCAGCTTGGTTCCATTGGCCAATGCCAAACAATTGTCACTGATTGAACTGTAAGCGATTTTTGCCTTATCCAGGGCTTTTAAAACATTTTGAAGTCTTCCTGGGCGAATACGAAGAAACAGATAAGGTTGAATCAAATGTGATTCATTAAATGAACTAAATTCAATTGATTGGGAAACCCAATTTTCAAAAGGAAAAACCAGCTCTAGTTTAAATAAAGAAATCTCTTTTTGAACAAAAGCAATTCGGTCATTCAGTTCTGGCGACCAAGCTTGCATCCATTCCTCACTGAATAATATATTCCAATCGTTGGGTTGATCATTACACAAAAAGATAGCAAGCCGAATAGCTTCTTCAGTGGGCAAATCCGCTAAAGACCTACCGGTTCTGAAATATTGATAGCAAAGCTGACCAATGTATTTACGATCCTTGGAACCAAATTTTTTATTCGCAGCAAAATAGGCTTTCAAATAAATCGAAAATGGCGATTCATTCTTAAAGGAGCTCAAAATTGCCGCAGCTGATTTTACATAATTGGCTGCGTATTTCACTATAATTCCAATAAGGCTTTAACAGGATCCTTTCCAATTAGCAATAAAGCCGGATTCTCCAAAAGCTCTTTCACACGAACCAGGAAGCTTACACTTTCTCTTCCGTCAATAATACGGTGATCATAACTCAAAGCCAAATACATCATTGGACGAATTACCACCTGACCATTGATGGCCATTGGACGTTCCTGTATTTTATGCATGCCCAAAATAGCACTTTGAGGAATATTAATAATTGGTGTACTCATTAAACTACCGAATACACCCCCATTGGTAATAGTAAAAGTACCACCCTGTAATTCTTCAGCAGTTAATTTGCTGTCTCTTGCCTTTGCAGCCAACTCTACCACTTTCTTCTCAATATCTGCCATACTCAGGCTTTCAACATTACGCATAACAGGAACGGTCAAACCTCTTGGAGTGCTCACTGCAATACTGATATCAGCATAATCGTGATATACAATCTGATCTCCGTCAATATATGCATTCACTGAAGGCCATTCTGCTAAAGCGATTGCACAAGCCTTGGCAAAGAAACTCATGAATCCAAGATTCACACCATGTCCTTCTTTAAACTTATCCTTGTACTGCTTTCTAATTTCCATAATCTGCGTCATGTCCACTTCATTAAAAGTGGTTAGCATTGCAGTGGTATTTTTAGACTCTACCAATCTTCTGCTGATGGTTCTTCTTAGTGCACTCATTTTTTCTTGACGCACATTTCTGCTGAATAATGCCCCATCAGACGCAAAAGATTTCTTTCCAGGATTATTGATTGCATCCAGTACATCCTGCTTCATAATCTTGCCACCAGTTCCAGAAGGCGTTATAGATTTAGTATCTACTTTTTTATCCGCAATTATTGCTGAAGCAACTGGGCTTGCTTTGATATCATTTGATACAGCAGTAACAGGGGCCTGATTGGTTACGGCAGCCGGAGACGTAGTAGCAGCAACAGGTGCAGGGGCAGCAGCACCTTCGGGTTTTGGCGCGGCATCATCAATATTAGCCAATACATCACCAATATTTAAAGTATCTCCCTCTTTACCAACAGTTTTTAAAATTCCTGCCTTCTCCGCATTCACTTCAAAAGTGGCTTTTTCACTTTCCAGCTCTGCAATCACTTCATCACGCTCTACCCATTCCCCATCTTTTTTAGTCCACTTTAAAAGTGTTACTTCATTAATTGATTCACCTACGGTTGGTACTTTTATTTCGATCATAACGAGAGATTAATAAGGTATATAGATTGACTATTAAATATTAAATGCTGTTTCAATAATTTCTAATTGTTCCTGCGCATGCACTTTGGCATAACCTGTGGCAGTAGCCGCACTTGCATTTCTGCTGATTACACCAAAATTGATGGTTTTCAAATTGGTCTGAAGGAAGGTAGCCGCCCCCATATTCAATGGCTCTTCCTGTACCCAGAACCAGGTTGCTTTATTGTACTTTTTATACAGGTTATCCAATTGCTGAACTGGCAATGGATAAATCTGCTCTAATCTTACAATAGCAATATCCTGTCTATTTTCTTTTGCCTGTTTGTCTGCCAGTTCAAAATAAAGTTTACCCGAACAGAATAAAACTTTTTTAACTGAAGCAGGATCCTGTACAAAAGCGTCATCAATTACTTCCTTAAATCCACCAGACAAGAATTCCTCCTTCTTGCTGTATGTGCCAGGATTACGTAGATTGGCTTTTGGAGAGAAATTAATCAAAGGTTTACGGAAATTCCAGGTAATCTGTCTTCTGAATGCATGGAATAAATTAGCTGAACTGGTAATATTGGTGATTACCATATTTAGTTCAGCACACATTTGAAGAAAACGCTCCATTCTTGCACTACTGTGCTCAGGACCTTGTCCTTCGTAACCATGGGGCAACAACATTACTAGACCATTTTGTCTTTGCCATTTTTGTTCTCCGGCAGCAATAAATTGGTCAATCATAGTTTGAGCACCGTTACAGAAATCTCCAAACTGTGCTTCCCATATTACAAGGGCATTGGGATTAGCCATTGCATAGCCATATTCAAAACCCAATACACCATATTCACTTAACAATGAGTTATATATTCTGAATTGCTCCTGCTTCTCTTGAAAATGATTCAGACGATTATATTCAGCATTGGTTTCCTCATCTCTGATAACTGCATGACGATGGCTGAAAGTACCGCGCTTCACATCCTGACCACTCATTCTAACCACATTGCCATCTGTGAGGATAGATCCATAAGCCATTAACTCAGCAGTAGCCCAATCCACCTTGCCTTCAGTCTCAAATAATTTTACCTTATCCTGAATTAATTTTTCAATTTTCTTTAGTGGCTTAAAGTCATTCGGCCATTTCATCAAACCATTAAAAAGCAAATTGAACTTAGCATCATCAATGGCTGTAATAGGAGAAGCTTCAAAATCATCCGCTGAAGCTTTTACAAATGACTTCCATATTAATTCAGGGGGCTGGTGCTTATAAGGAAGCGGATTCTGTTTTACTTCATCCAGTCTTTCCTGTAAATCGCTCCAGAATTTCTTTTCCATTGATTTTGCTAGTTCCTGCGCGTCATGTGTTCCATTTTGGATCAGGAACTGCGTATAAATCTCTCTTGGATTCTGATGCTTGTCAATTAATGCATATAACTGAGGCTGGGTGTACTTAGGATCATCCCCTTCATTGTGTCCATGTTTGCGATAACAAACCATGTCAATGAAAATATCTGAATTAAATTCCTGTCTGTAACGGGTTGCAATTTCAGCACACTTTACTACCGCTTCTGCATCATCTCCATTCACATGCAATACAGGAGCCTGTACCATGGCAGCAACTGAAGTTGAGTAATCGGCACTGCGGGCATCCTCAAAATCAGTCGTAAATCCAATCTGATTATTAATTACAAAATGTATAGTTCCGCCAGTGTAATAACCACGAAGTTTACTCATCTGCAATACTTCATAAACAATACCCTGTCCTGCTACAGAAGCATCCCCGTGAATTAAAATGGGTAAAATCTTTTCAAAGTGGCTTTCAGAAATCAAATCTGCTTTTGCCCTTGCAAAACCAACCACAACCGGATCTACCGCTTCCAGATGTGAAGGATTGGGCATCAACTTCAGGTGTATGGTTTTATCATCCATGGTTTTCACTTCACTTCCATAACCCATATGGTATTTTACGTCTCCGCTTCCCATGGTCTGATCAATGGTTGCAGTGCCCTCAAACTCGCTAAAAATCTGTTCATAGGTCTTTCCCATGATATTGGCCAGCACATTCAATCTTCCTCTGTGCGCCATTCCAATGACTACTTCCTGAACTTCCTGATTGGCAGCTGTATTAATAATTGCATCCAACGCAGCAATAGTGGTTTCCCCTCCTTCAAGTGAAAACCTTTTTTGTCCAATGTATTTGGTATGGAGGAATTTTTCAAACATTACACCCTGATTAAGTTTTTCCAGGATGCGCTGTTTCTTACTCAATGGCAGAGGTTGGGCAAAATGCTGCTCCATTTCTGATGTCAGAAAGTCTACTTTTTTCTGATCACTGATATATTTAAACTCTACACCAACATGATTGGCGTAGGCGTATTGCAGATGGGTGAGAATTTGTTTCAAAGGAGCAGGCCCCAATCCAATCAAATTACCCGCCTGGAAAACCTTATTCAGGTCTGCGTCAGACAATCCAAAAAATTCCAGATCCAAATTGGCTCCCCTGTCCTTTCTTGTTCTGATTGGGTTCGTTTTAGCTATTAAATGACCTTTGTTTCTATATCCCAGAATCAATCTGTATACTTTGATTTCCTGCATCCAATCAATGGAACCGGCGTCTACGGATCCAGATACAGCTTGGCCAGCCGTGTAATTTCCATTGACAGCAAAGTCAAATCCTTCAAAAAACTTTCTTAAATCGGGGTCAACCAGCGATGGATCAGTTAAAAAGTCCTTATAAAGACTCTCAATGAATGCCGGATGTGAATGGGTGATGTACGAAAAATCCTTCATTTGGCTTAATTATGCAGCTTTTCAATCTAAATTGGGGCAAATATCGGGCATTGGAGGCAGATAATAAACCAAAAAATAAGCTAAACCTAGGTTAATTATACACAGCCCAATTTTGAACGGATTTGGCTTTTTTTGATTTTTTTTATTTAAAATTTTCAAATTTGCCTGAAAGCTATTACCTTTGCCGTCCCGAAAAAATTAGAAAATGGCAAATCACTCAGCTACAAAGAAAGACGTTAGACAAGCCGCTAAGCGCCGTGACCGTAACCGTTACTATGGTAAAACCACTCGTAACGCTATCCGTGACTTAAAAACAAGCGCAGAGAAAAAAGGATACGAAGAAAAGCTTCCTGATGTTATTTCAATGATTGACAAATTGGCTAAGCGTGGAATTATCCATAAGAACAAAGCAGCCAATCTGAAGAGCAAATTAGTGAAGAAAGCAGCAAACTTAGCTTAACTGAGACTGCTCTCCTGAAAATATCTTAAGCCAATCAATATTGATTGGCTTTTTTTATTACCTACGATAAGATAGCCAGTTAAACCATACTTGACGAAGTCGGAGATCCATTTGAGAATTCAACCAGAAACTGATTTAAATTTTCTCCTTTGGCATGATAACTTAGCCTGCCCTGGTGTATTTGTATTATCCTGTCGATAATCGTAAGCCCCAAACCAAAGCCCTTTTTAGAACCTGCATTTGCTCCTCTGAAGAAGGGCAGAAACATTTTGGCGACTTCCTCTGATTTAAGCTGTTTGCCTTTGTTTTGGAAAATGATTGAAAGCTGCTCATTCCCGGGCTGTATAATAATCTGCACTGCTTTATCTTCAGAATACAAGTAAGCGTTTTTAATAAGATTAACAAATGCTGCTCTTAGCAAGGACTCATTCCCTCTCACAATTAGTTCTTCGTCATCGTTGGGGAGGTTATCATAACTGATATCTATTTTACCATCTGGAAAACTCTTGTTAAAATAAGCTGCAGTATCATACAACAACTCATCTATTCTGAACAGTGGCCAGCTCTCTACAAACTCAAGCTGCTCATTTTGAGAGATTTGTAATAGAGCGTTTGTTAATTCAATCAATTGCTGTTGATCTTCTTTTAAAGAAAGAAGTACTTTCCGAAATCCTTCCACATCGTTCACATTGTTTAATGCAGCTTCTGTTTGAGAAAGCATCACCGCTAGTGGGGTTCTTAATTCATGGGAGCTATGCTGCACAAAACTTTTACGATACTCAAAGCCTGTTCGGATTCTTTCCAGCATGGCATTGAAATTCTTGGCAATGGCATTGATCTCGTCCTTTGCAGGTTTTACCGTGATCCTTTCAGACAGGTTAAAAACATTGGTCCGCTGCATCTGATCACTCAACTCAACAATGGGTTTGATGGCCTGTCGAACAAAAAGAAAAGAAATGACAGCAGTAAGCAATAATGAGCCCGCAAATACTCCTGAAAGTATAATACTCATTGTTTTTACTTTTTTCAAACCTACCCTATCATGAGCTTCTGTAACCAGATAATGATTCTTTTCGGGCTTATACACAGCAACTATCTGATTTTGAACTGAGTCCGTAATCTGAAGCTTTCCATCTTCCTTTACTTTTTCAAAATCGATCTTGGGTAAATCAATTGCACTATTGTTCCCCAGACTAAACACCACAGATAAATTTGAGTCCAACACAAAAAGATGCTCGTTAATCAATGCAATTCTGTGCACTTCAAGTACATCATCCTGCTGAACATTGGCGTTTTTCTTTGAAATAGATTGATAAATTTCATAAAGATCCTCGCCCTCCAGTTCTACACGACTGTAATAATCTTCCTCTCTGTAAGAAGCATAAAGAAAATAAATACTGGTGCAAGCAATCAACAGAATTCCAGCAACAAAACTGGTAAATAACAAAGCAAATCTGAGCTTTAAATTCATCTGCTATTTTATATAATAACCAAAGCCCGGTTTAGTATGAATCAACTTTTTATCAAAGGGCTTGTCAATTTTGTTTCTTAGAAAACTAATATACACTTCAATTGTATTGGTTCCAGTATCAAAACTCAAATCCCAGACTTTTTCCAGAATTTCTTGCTTGGAAATAACACGCTCTGGGGTTCTAGCCAATAAAGTCAATAATGTAAATTCTTTGGAAGTAAGATTGATAGCAATTCCAGACCGGCTTACACTTTTCTGTTTAAAATCAATTTCCAGATCTTCATATACCAACTTTTCTTCCTGGTCTGTAAGGTCAGTCCTTTTAAAAAGCACTTTCAATCTGGCAAAAAGTTCATCGAAATGAAAGGGCTTTACCAGGTAATCATCGGCACCTACATCAAAAGCTTCTACTTTATCATGAATTTCTCCCATAGCTGTTAACATGACAATGGGAAGTCTGGCGCTGCTCTTTCTAAAAAGTCTGCATAATTCAATACCCGATTTCCCTGGCATGTTAATATCCAGTAAAGCAAGCGAATAATTATTTTCCAGAAACAACTTTTCTGCAGAATCCCCGTCTTTGGCAAGATCAACATCATACCCAACACGGGTTAATTCTTCTTTAATAGCAGTAGCCAGTTTAGCTTCATCCTCAGCTAAAAGAATTCTATATTTCTTTTCCATTAATCCAACTTTTTAACATTTCCTGCACCAACAATTTTCTGACTAACTTCAGCATTGCCCTTGTAAAAAACATCACCAGAGCCCATAATTTTTATATCAAGCTGATTGTCCGCAAATACTTTAACATTTCCGTTGCCTGCAATTTTTATTGAAGAATTTTCTGACTTCAATGTTTCTGCATTGCAATCACCGGTTCCAGCAATATCAAATTTAGCTTGCTTTGTTTCACCCGCCAATGTTACATTACCCGAGCCTGCAATATCCACTTCTATCCTAGGAGTATTTACTTCCAGATTTACATCTCCCTGTCCAGCAATGTCTATCTTTAGCTCATTGGCCCCGCTAAATTTCCCCTTACCAGTTATATTACCCGACCCAGCCAGATGAATCCCAGATAATCTGGGAGTGGTAATGGTAATTTTAATGCCATGATCCGATTTAATATTGAACTTCCGTTTGGTCTTAAATACCAGTTCATCATTGCTTTCCGACATCATTACAAGATGTTGTAAATTCTCATCTGTTTCAACAATAACAGAAGTTTCTGTACCAGGAATCAGCACAATATCAAAATTCCCTTTGATAACAATTTTTTCTGCTTTTTTCACATTCCGCTTTTCGGAAATAATATTCCCGTCGCCATGAACGGTTTTTCCTATCCAGTTACAGGAACTAATGACAATTGCCAATAGCATCAAAGCAAAAACCCGAAGTTTCATATAATCATTTTTTACGTATATGAAAGGTAGCAAAAAATGCCATATATAGCAGCAGAAGTAAATTTGAATTAACTTTGCCCCATGACAGAAAAAATTCTTATTCTCGATTTTGGCAGTCAATACACACAGCTAATTGCCAGGGCAGTACGTGAGGCAAATATTTACTGTGAAATCATTCCTTTTCACAAGGAATTTACCATAGATGCTACTTTAAAAGGAATTATCCTGAGTGGTTCCCCATTTAGTGTTAATGAAGAAAATGCACCATCCGTTGATATTGCCGCTTTCAATTCCCAACTACCCGTATTGGGTGTTTGCTATGGTGCACAGCTTACTGCAAAAGTTTTTGGTGGCAGAGTAGATAAGTCTAATAAAAGAGAATACGGTAGAGCACAACTGGAAATTACTCAAGCGGATATACTTTTTAATGACATTCCTACCAAATCTCAGGTCTGGATGAGCCATAGTGATTCCATCAAGGATTTACCGAAAGGATACAGTATTCTGGCAACAACAGAAAGCATTCCTGTAGCGGCTTTTAAGAAAGATGATACCAGCGGCTTCCCTTTATATGGCTTTCAGTTTCACCCGGAAGTATATCATTCTACCGAAGGCAAAAAAATGATCCGCAACTTCCTAGTAGATATCTGCGGATGCTCCCAAAGTTGGACTCCAGCTTCATTTGTAGAAGAAACAGTAGCTAGATTAAAGGAAGAAATTGGAGACAAAGAAGTAATCATGGCTTTAAGCGGTGGCGTAGACAGTACGGTTGCAGCCACACTGATTGCTCGCGCAATCGGAACCAGATTACATGGCATTTTTGTTGATAATGGAGTTTTAAGAAAGGATGAATTTGAGCAGGTTTTAACTACCTATAATGCCATCGGATTAAATGTAAAAGGAGTGGATGCCAAAGAAATGTTTTATGCGGCATTAAAAGACCAGACAGATCCGGAAGCCAAAAGAAAAGCCATTGGAAAATTATTCATTGATGTTTTCCAGTCAGAAGCCCAAAAACTGAATAATATTTCTTTTTTAGGACAGGGCACTATATATCCCGATGTGATTGAAAGCGTTAGTGTTCACGGGCCTTCGCAGACCATTAAGAGCCACCACAACGTGGGAGGTCTTCCCGATACCATGCACCTTTCGTTGGTAGAGCCTTTACGCTATCTGTTTAAAGACGAAGTAAGAAAAGTAGGGCTTGAGCTGGGCATACCGGCGGATATGATCAACCGACACCCCTTCCCCGGCCCTGGATTGGCCATCAGAATTCTGGGAGAAGTGAATGCTGAAAGAGTAGACCTTTTGCAAAAAGCAGATGCCATTTTTATCAATGGGCTAAAAAAAGCCGGTCTTTATACTCAGGTATGGCAGGCTGGCACCATTTTACTACCTGTTAAAAGCGTAGGCGTTATGGGGGATGAAAGAACCTACGAATTTACGGTTGCGCTAAGGGCGGTAACTTCCGTTGACGGCATGACTGCAGATTGGGCACATTTACCTTATGAATTTTTAGCGGATATCTCCAACGAAATCATCAATAATGTAAGAGGCATTAATAGGGTTGTATACGATATCAGCAGTAAACCGCCGGCCACCATAGAATGGGAGTAAACTTTAAGAGTATTATGAAACATCTATTTGTCATATCTCTATGGGTCCTGGTAAGTTCACTAACCGGAAGCACGTATGCACAAACGGCTGGACCAATGAAAATTGCGGTGTTTGCACCCGTTTATATAGACGATGCATTCAACAACGGCAACTATTCATTGGGCAATAATAATATTCCTAAAAATATTCTACCGGGTCTAGATTTTTACAATGGTATTCAGCTGGCCATCGACTCATTGCAGGCAGAAGGTCAGCAGCTAGAAATTTTGTTTTTTGATTTAAAAAACAAACAGGAAACACTTGAAAAGCTTATTCAAAGTGGAAAATTAAATGGTACGGCTTTACTCATTGCTTCTTTCAACAATAGAGCCGATATCAAGCCCCTGGCCGACTATGCAAAGTCAAAGCAGATTCCATTGATATCATCCACCTATCCCAATGATGCAGGCATCCGATCCAATCCTTTTTTTGCTTTGGTCAATCCTACTTTAATTACGCATATAGAAGGTCTGTATAAATATTTGCAGAAGAATTATCCTACTGACCCAATTATTTATGTAAAAAAGTCTGGGCAGCTGGAAGACATGATTGAACAGACCTTTCTTGAATTAAACAAAAAAACGCCTGCACTACCATTAAAACTGAAATCTATTTCAGTAACTGATAGCATCAATATTGCCCTATACAATTCAACACTAGACAGCACCCGCACCAATATTATTTTATGCGGAACTGTCAACGAAGGTTTTGGCATAAATCTGGTAAAATCCGTAGCAGCTAATAAAAGTTATAAATCAATCGTATTGGGAATGCCCACTTGGGATGCCATTAAAGATTTGGGCAAGGGAACTGAAATTATTTATTCTACTCCCTTCAATTACAACAGAACAGATAAGCTACTTCAAAGTATTTCAACCCAATACAGAAATAAATTACAGGGAAGGCCTTCTGATATGGTTTTCAAGGGGTTTGAATCCTTGTATCATTTTGGGAAACTCTTATTGAAATATCCCAATAATTTAGCAACTCAACTTTCGGACAATAGTTTTAAAATATTCAATGAGTATGACTTTGTACCTGTTTTACAAAATGGAGAAATCAGCTATTTGGAAAATAAAAAGCTCTATTTCGTAAGAAAGTCAGATGGGATAATTAAATCGGTGCAATAAACCCTTTTACATTCAGGTTGTTTTATCTTCATGTCTAACTACAAAGGGAACAAATCCTATTTACCACAAAAAAACTGTATCACCTGCGGTAAGCCATTTTCCTGGAGAAAAAAATGGGCAAAAAACTGGGAAGAAGTAAAATACTGCAGCGATAAATGCAGAAATGCAAAGAAAAGCAATGCAAGTCAGTAAAGGATTTCAGATTGTAACCGATTGGCTGCAGCAACAGCAATTAAAGCCCTTCCCCTTTCAGGAACAAAGCTGGCAGGCCATTCTAGCGGGAGAAAGTGGTCTGGTAAATGCCCCAACTGGATGTGGCAAAACCTATTCGGTATTTCTGGGTGCTTTAATGCAATTCATCAATGCGCATCCATCCGATTGGACAAAGCAAAAAAACAATGGCTTACAACTACTCTGGATAACCCCTTTACGTGCTTTGGCAAAAGATATTGGGAGAGCGATGCAGGAAGTAATTGAAGAACTCGGGATGCAATGGAAAGTTGCTATCAGAAATGGGGATACAAGTACCGCTGACAGAGCAAGACAGAAAAAACAAATGCCGGAAATTTTAATTATTACGCCGGAAAGCCTACAGTTGCTATTAACACAAAAATATTATCCCGCTATTTTCTCAAGCCTCAAAATACTGGCCATAGATGAATGGCATGAATTGCTAGGAAGTAAACGTGGCGTGCAAACAGAGCTGGCCGTTAGCAGACTGGCAAATTGCTGTGAATCCTTGCAGGTCTGGGGAATCAGTGCTACCATCGGCAATCTGGAAGAAGCAAGAGAAGTGCTTTTAAGCCCTTTGAAAAAAACAGGAATTACTATACAGGCTTCTATCAACAAGCCATTGGAAATTCATACCATTATTCCGGATGAAATTGATTCTTACCCGTGGGCAGGGCACCTGGGAATAAAATTGGCCCATACCCTAATTCCGATTATTGAGAACAGCAACACCACGCTGATCTTTATCAATACCAGAGGCATGAGCGAAACCTGGTACCAGACATTGCTTACGATTGCCCCTTCTCTGGCTGGCGCCATTGCACTGCATCATGGAAGCATTGAACAGGAATTAAGATTGTGGGTAGAAGAAGCACTACATACACAGAAACTCAAAGCAGTGGTTTGCACAGCCAGTTTGGACCTGGGCGTAGATTTCCGACCCGTAGACACGGTTATTCAAGTAGGTTCTCCAAAAGGCATTGCACGATTCTTACAAAGAGCTGGAAGAAGCGGACATCGACCTGGTGAAATCAGTAAGATTTATTTTCTACCAACACATAGCTTGGAACTGGTGGAAGCCGCTGCACTAAAAACGGCCGTAACAGAAAAAGCCATCGAAAGCAAAGACCCATTGGTCTTGTGTTTTGATGTGCTGCTACAATATTTGTGCACGCTGGCATGTGGAGAGGGATTTGATCCCAAAGTAATTTATACTGAAATAAAATCTACTTATTGTTTTTCAGATATGCAGGAGGAGGAATGGCTGGAAATACTAAAACAAATTACATCAGGTGGGCAAGCGCTGCAGGTATATGACGAATTCAGAAAAGTTGAGATAGAAAATGGCATTTATAAAATCAATAGCCGAAAAATAGCCATGCGCCATCGCATGCATATTGGCACCATTGTAAGCGATGCCATGTTGAAAGTAAAATTCCTAAGTGGTGGTTATATTGGTGTAATAGAAGAATACTTTATTAGTAAACTAGAACCAGGAGATGTTTTTACCCTTGCAGGTAAAAACCTAGAGCTCATCATGATCAAAGACATGAATGTGCTAGTTAAAAAATCTACGGCAAAAAAATCACTAATACCTTCCTGGTTGGGAGGCAGAATGAGTTTAACTGCCAATCTTGGGGAAGTACTAAGAAGAACTTTTTCAAAAGCATTACATCCTCATGCAGGTATTGAAATGGACAGCCTGCATTCTTTATTTTCTATTCAAAAAAGCTTATCGCATATTCCTCAACCCAATGAATTACTAATTGAGCAAATTGAAAGCAAAGATGGTTATCATTTACTGGTGTATCCTTTTGAGGGAAGACAGGTGCATGAAGCATTGAGTGCGATACTGGCTTTCAGGATTGCGCAGATTCAGCCCATGAGTTTTTCCATATCTATGAATGATTATGGTTTTGAATTGTTAAGCGATACCCCCATACCTATTGACGATTCCAATGTATATGAATTGTTAAGCGATAAAAATTTGCTAACCCATATTCAACAGAGCGTCAACAATACAGAAATGGCCAAAAGGAAATTCAGGGACATTGCAGTAATTGGAGGACTCATTTTTCAAGGTATGCCGGGTGAAAAAACCAAAGCCAGACATTTACAATCCTCTGCCTCACTCCTATTCAAGGTTTTTGAAGAATACGACCCTGGCAATCTTTTGCTGAAGCAAGCTTATAACGAAGTGTTGACACAACAAATGGATGAAGTGCGACTCAGACTGGCTTTACAAAGAATTGCCAAAAGTAAAATCGTTTTAACTTATCCGCCTAAATTAACCCCACTCTCCTTCCCCATTGTAGTGGATGGATTGAACAGAAACAACCTAAGTTCAGAAAGACTGGAAGATCGGGTGAAAAAATTGCAGCAACAATTATCTTAGCAAGTATGAACGGAGATCAATTGTTAATATGCAGAGAACAGCATCTGTGGCTTTCGCCCAACCGATCGGTTTACTGGGAAGAGCAAAAAACAATTGTTCTTTCTGATACACATTTTGGCAAGACAGGACATTTCAGAAAAAATGGCATAGCCATTCCTCAACTTATTTACAAAGAGGATTTGCAAAGATTTTTTAGTCTTGTTCATTTTTACAAAGCTGAAAGAATTATTGTAGTGGGTGATTTTTTTCACAGTCATGCCAATGAAGAACTAGACTGGTTCTTAAAATGGAGAAGTGATTTTAAACAACTACATATTACACTGGTAAAAGGCAATCATGATATTTTATCTGATGCTTGGTATACGTCAGCAGATATTGATATAAAGCAAGAAACACTGGCAATAGGCCCTTATCTTTTCCAACATGAATTCAAGGATCCTGAATCGCAACAAAAAGCTCAGCGCAATGATAAGGAGCATGCAGAACAAATAAATCATCCTTATATATTCTCCGGTCACTTTCATCCAGGAATCACTATAAAGGGTATTAGTAAACAATCTCTTCGATTTCCTTGTTTTTACTTTGGCGAAAAACATGGTATTTTACCCGCATTCAGTAAATTCAGTGGTTTGGCAACTATTAAACCCAAAAAGTATGATCAAATTTTTGCTATTGTAAACGAACAGTTGATTCAGACCCAATGATACAAATTGCCTTTGACCCAATATATGCACACCCCTTACCGGAAAACCATCGTTTCCCGATGCTCAAGTATCAATTGATTCCTGAGCAGCTGATGCATGAAGGTACTTATATTTCAGCCCATTTCTTTAGTCCTGAATCCTGTTCAACAGAAACGGTTTTAAGAACGCACGATGCCGAATACCTAAACAAACTGCTACATCAAACCCTTTCAGCATCGGAGCAAAGAAAAATTGGATTTCCTCAATCTCCTGAATTAACCCAAAGGGAATTAA
>VFQO010007604.1_pt1 | contig 40093 bp, 64 predicted proteins | sample 3512331 | NCBI WGS metagenome assembly VFQO01 (sample SAMN10412371, study PRJNA504923) | tailings metagenome | isolation source: Replicate 3 from Balatoc abandoned mine | place: Philippines: Itogon, Benguet | collected 2017-08-28 | reverse complement strand
GCAGCAGCAGCAGCAGCAGCAGCAGCAGCAGCAGCAGCAGCAGCAGCAGCAGCAGTGGTGCAGATGGCATGACCTGCTCAAGCCCCAGTACCTGCTGCAAAAGATATCGAGCTGCGTCAACGAGCACACGAGCTGCTGGCTGGATGACTGCTTCCCTTCTTGTTGCGATGCCCATCGCTTCAGTTGTCGATGTTACCACAGTAACAGGCAGCCGTCATGAATAGCGAATCGAGCTGCTGTTTCAAGCTATAAGGAGACCAGAGGGCGGCAAGGCAGTGGAGGAGCAAAGAAACATGACAGCACGTTACGGCAGCAGGGGTTGCGCACGGGGCTTGGGTGTTGGGGAAGCAGGTGCAGCAGACAAGGAAAGGACGGGCTCACACATTGCAGTAGCAAACATTGCAGTAGCAAGCAAGCTACACAACAACAAAGGGCAGGATATGGGTGTCAAGAATGTGAGCGGGCAGTGCGGGGGCCAGGACCATGGCAGCAGTGCGCAGACGTGCCTGAGCTGCTGGCGGCAGCCGCTGCACCAGCTGCCCAGCCTCAGCGCGCGAGCGTGCGTGCACCGCTGGCAGCACGGTGGCCAGGCTTGGGCAGGGGGTGGGCACAAGCTGCCAGTCCTGGTCAGACAGCGCTGCATGGCCCACGGCGGCTGCAAACAGCGGCAGGGCTGCCTTGGAGTTGTCAGCGCCTGCCAGCACCGTCACAGCCTCCCGGACAGGCGTGGCCGCCACCAGCGCTTGGAAAGCAGGCGAGTGCGTGGGGGTGCATTTATACCGCAAGGCCAGGTGTAGTGGCAGCTGCCCACGGCTGTTGCATATTGTCGCTGCTACTGGCGCTGCGGCAAGCAGCATGTGCACTGTTGGCATCTGTTTGACCGAAACTGCATAGTGCAGGGGCAGCTCCCCATCCTTGTCAGGCTGCATGGCGCAGTCTGGGGCCGCCTGCAGAAGCAGCTCTGCCACGTGCAGACATGTTGCATCGTGGAGCGGCAAGCGGCCCCATACATCCGCCATACGTGCTGCTGGAGGGTGAGTGGCCAGCACCAACCGCACCAGACCAGCACTGCCGCGGGCCGCAACGCAGTGCAGTGCATATTGACCATCTTCGTCCACCACCGCCGCAGCCGCTGGAGCCGCAGCCAGCAGGAGGGCTGCCGTGGCCTCGCTGCGAGCGTAAAACAGCGGTACGCAGCCGTAGTCATCTGCCTGCATGACAGCCGCCGGGTTGCTGTCCAGCAGCAGCTGGGCAACTGCAGGGGTGTTGGCTGCCGCCTCATGCAGCGCAGTGCGTCTGCTGTCGCAGATCACAATGCAGCCGCTGTCGGGGCTGCATCTAGGAGCAGAGCTACGGCCTCAGGACACCGGCTGGATGCTGCATAATGCAGGGGCAGAAAGCCAATACTGTCTGCCACCAATGCCATGCTAGGCGCCGCAGCTAACGCCGCACGCAGCACCTCAAGGCCGCCAGCAATGTCTGCGGTACGCATTGCAGCATAGTGGAGGGGCACGCGGCTCTCCCCGTCTTGCCGCTCCGCTGCTTCTGGTGCTGCAGCCAGCACACGTGCAAACGTGCCTGGGCTCTCTGCACACGCTGCTCCGTGCAGGGGCAACATGCCGAATCTGTCTGCCTGCATGGCTGCTGCTGGCGCTGCCTGCAGGAGGCTCTGAACTGCTGCCTCACTGCCCGCCTCAGCTGCAAAGTGGAGCGGCAGGTGGCCAAACCTATCTGCCTGCATGGCTGCTGGTGGTACAGCAAGCAGCAGCTCGCTGACCAGGGCTGCATCTGCCATCTGCGCCGCTACATGGAGCAGGCCACCCCACCCATCATCGTGCAGCAGTGGTGTCCCAACTAGGGTGGTCACCAGGGCTGCCTCCTCCTGCAGCGTCACTGGGTCGGGCCTGCGCGCATGTGGGGCACCAACCTGCGGGTGTCAGCAAGAACTACTGGGTGCTGCGGGAGCAACGCAATCAGGTGGTCACTGCGCTCAATGCTGCTGCTGATGTTGCCACACAAGAATACCAGGAAATACATAATATTAGCATAGTAATAGCATGCACCACCAACAGGCGAAGTCCTCACCCCTCTTCTGCGGTGTCCAGCCAGTGCAGGCCATTCTTGTCCGCCGCATCCAGCCAGCGCCGCCCATCGGGCAGCAGGTAGTCACGAATCACTGCCTTCAAAGTTTGGCGATCCTCCGGCTGCAGGCGATCGAGGCAGCGCAGGATGGCGCGCAAGGCATTGTGCCTGCGTGGGGCAGTGCGGCGCGGTGCGGCGGTTGTGAAAGCTCGCCGGCGGGCGGCGGCTGCTGCAGCGGCGGCGGGCCGGGAGGCTGCCGCGACGCGCGGAGCCCCAGCTGGTCTCACTCACTTGACGTGCAGCATCCGCGGCATGCTTGGCGTGCGCAAGGTTTCAAGCTGGCAGGGCCGACGCGCCGTGGGGGTGTGCAGCTCGACAAAACGGCTGTGGAATGACTGGACTGATGTGAGCTGGCAAGATGCAGGTACTGGCCTTACGCCATGCACAGCGGCCGGCAGCGCCGCCGGCTATGCTGGTAAACCACCTGCCATCCAAGGCACACCTGCGCATCTGCTGAATCTCCGCCATCTCAATCCATCCGCTTGCGCCATCATCGATCCATGCATCTACAAAACGGCTTGTGGATCTAGGTGCTTACAGCCTGATAGAAACTGGTGGATACATTGAAGCGGAGCGTGCGGCCAGAAGGCAGGAAAGCACACAAACAAATCGGGCGCGACAAATCAGTCATCAAAGGTACAAAGTCACAAGCCAGGGAACAGGGCGCCAGGCACCTGCTTCCCGGAGTCTAAAACACACAGGGGACAGAAACTGCAGTGCTACTGTCGGCGGTGGGTGCCTTGCTCGCAACTGCTGGTGCAAGGCGCCAGCATGCCGCCGCTGCTGACCACAGCTGCTCCTACCTAGCTACATGTAGCAAGCGCATGGTCCTAAGCTGCTGAGGCGGGCAGGGCCGCCAAGTGACTGCCAAAACACGGAGGCTACAGAGGGCTGAAGTCGCTGCCGTCTGACATGGCGGTGGTGCGCCGCGAGTGCCCATTGCTCTGCAGGCGACGAGGCAGGATGAGGCATGGGAGTGAATAGCCTGCACGCTGCCATGCTCGGTTGGCGGGCAGCAACTGTCCCCAGCCACCAGCAGCTCCCCTACCAGCCACACTTGCTGCTGGATGCAATTCTCGCAAGTGCGTACACCCCTGCACACCCCTGTACACCCTGGAACAAGCCCAGGCTGCATCATAACAGCGCGCATCACACTCGCCTGCAGCTCTTCCAGTGCTCGCCGCATGGCTTCCCGCGTCATGCCGCCGCTGGTGGTGCTGCCGTCCAGGCTCAGGCTGCGGGGCGCAGGGAATTGGGCAGAAGGTGCGCTTGTGGTCCAGCTGGGTGCAGAGGTGGGCTTGCGAACAACACATGCGGACGAAGAACACACTGCCGCTCGCTGCTTCTCATCCACCACGCCAGCAGCCAGTCACCCGCCCACATTTGCAAGCATCCACCGCAGTGGCTCCCTTTGGCACTCACTTGAGCGCCTGCACGCCGCCGCCAGCGCTGCCGCCCTTCTTGGAGGCCAGGCGGCGCAGCTGCACCGTGATGCGCACCCGCTCCACAGCCTGCGGGGGTTGAGAGGTGTGGGTTTGGGTGGTAGGTGGGTACGTGGGCGGCCAGGCGACTGGGGCGGCTGAGCAGCATCAGCACTTGCGCCTTGCAGCCAGGCACGTCCCAAGCACTGCGCACAGGCAAGCCACGACCACTGCCTCTCAGCTCCTCCCCGCTCATTGGCAGCAGCCAGGGCTGCAGCACCAGTTGCAGCAGCAGTTGCAGTAACCGCTGCATCGCATTTGCTGCGCCCGCCCACCTGCGTGAGGCTGCCGATGAGCTCCCCCAGGTCCTCGTTGGACATGTAGTCCAGGTTGTAGCCCTGAGGGTGGGAATATTAGGGGCAGGCACAATTCAGCAGGGAAGCAAGGAGCGAGAGGGGCTGCGTCTGGCATGCCGTGCACGGAGGCACGGCCAGCCCGTGGTGCCATGAGCACAGCACACCGCCACCACATGGCCGCCCGATCACAGCGCCGGGAGGTCACAACCCAGCCACCAGGCCCCACTGCTCCGCCCCGCCCCGCTGCACACCTGCAGGTTGTTGTTCTGCGCGTCCAGCCGCTCCAGCTCCTGGCGCAGGCTGCCGTTCTCGCCCTCCAGCTCACGCAGCCGCACCTGGACCTGCGGGCGGGAAATTACCATTGCAGCAGAGGGCAGTGAAACACTGTGGCATGCACCTGTCACACAGCAGCACGGCTGCGCACCAACAGGCGGCAGCCGGTAGGGCGCGCTGTGCGCACCGAAGGCTGTCGCATGCTGCACGTCTGCCCAACCGCTGCGCTACTTGTGGATGATGCGCAGCTTAGCATGCGCAGGATCCCTAAGTACCACCCACCTGGTCCTCCAGCCCCGTGAGCGTCTCCAGCACGTGCCGCTGGTTGCTCAGCTGCTCCTCCTTGGCGCGGATGGCCTGCAGCACCAGCAGCACCTGCAGGTACGGGAAGCAGTGGGGAGGTGTAAGATGCGGTCTGGTGCAGCATGGCAGCCTTTGGCAGTGGGTCGCCAACCGAATTGAGGCGGGGATCAACCCAACCATGTTTTTTAAAGCGAACCATGCACTGCAGGTCTGTCTGCCTTGACAGTGCAGGCACCACATGCAGGCTCTTCAGCACAAATGCCCACCCTCTTTTCCCTCTGCCAACCCGAGCACCATACAAGGCAGCAGCAACAAGTGAAACTGCCCACCTTCTCCTCCATCTTGAGCACCTTCTCAGCCAGCACGTGGTCGTAGCCGTGGCGCAGCGGGCGCGCAGCCTCCTGCGCACATGGGCAGACGGATACCGGCCCGTCAGAATTGAAAGCAGATGTGGCGCAGCGGGCGCGCAGCCTCCTGCGCAAGGGCGGGGGCGGCAAGGGCATGCAGGCAGTGGGACGTGGGAGTGCCATGCATCATGGCTGGTGTGGCCAGCTGGCACCAGTGGCGACCAACTCGGCTGCACAGCGTGCCTCACGCACCCCAGCCACGGTGCCACACAAGCCACTGAACCCGCCAGTAGCCCCACCCCCAGCTCACCGCCAGCTTATCCTACCCCAGCCACTGTGCCAAACAGCCATTGATAATGTGAATGACCCCCACCCAAGCTCACCGCCAGCTCAGCCAGGTCGCCCTCCTCCTCCTCAGCGCTGGCATCCAACCCATAGTCAATCGACTCTGCAGGCATTGACAGCAACAGGGAAAGATGGCTGTTGTCCAAACTGCCCCACAGCACTCCCAGTCTCTTCCTCAACATCACTCTGGTCCCCCACAAACACGTCCTGCCTCCAACCTCAACCCCACCAGGCCCTGCCACCCCCCACAAAGATCACGCACCCGGGTCCGTCCCCGTGGCCGCCGCCAGCTTGCGCCGCATGCGCTCCAGGGCCAGCGCTAGCTTGCCGCTGTGCTCATCAGCCGCCTGCAGCTGCGTCTGCATGAAGTCGCGGTCCGCCAGCATGACCTGCAAATAGGGAAGGAGAAAACGCCCGCGAATCAGTTGGCAGCAGTTGCTTTACGGTGCGTCTGCATGAAGTCGCGGTCCGCCAGCATGACCTGCGGAGTAGGAGAGGGAGAGAGGCGTGGAAATGAAGGCAGGCAAGGGATACTGTCGGCGCATTGAATGCGTCTGCACGAAGTCGCGGTCCGCCAGCATGACCTGCGAATGGAGAAGTGAGGGAGGGACAGAGTGACCTTGCTGAATGCCCCTGTGCTGCAAGCCATTGAAGGTCAGAAGCCGTCCACTGCAATGCCTCTGCCCCGCTTCCCAGCACAGACACCCACCCAGCCATCCAAACCCCCTATACTGCACCTGCATCGCCACGTCATCCTCGTCTCCATCGCCGCCGCCGCCCCCGCCGCGCATGCTGCCGCCGCCGCCGTTTGCGTAGCCGCGCATGGAGTGGATGGTCTGCAGCATGCGGTCGCGCTCGGCTAGCTCTGTGGCCAGCACGTGCACCTGCACAGAGTGTGATGTGAATTGTTTAGTGAGTGAAGAAGTGTAGAATGGAAAGACCAAGACAGCTCCGTGGCCAGCACGAGCACCTGCACGAGGTGGGCAGTGAGTGCGCTTCGCTTCGACCAGGCATCATGATCCTGCCAGGGCACAGCAGGAGCACACAGCAGGGGCGGCCGCCCAGCAGGCCGGCAGCAGTGGTAAACAGCACATGGGAGCATGCCCGCAACACCCATACCCTCGTCAGCAGCAGTGAATAGCCCACCTGGCGGCGCAGCAGGTCGGCCTCGACCTCCACCGCCTCGCTCGCGCCCCTGCACAGTTGGATTGATCGGTTGGGTTAGTCGACAGCGCATGTGCAAGCTAAGTTCTATGACCTGCGGCTAATCAGCCGCATCGAGCAAGGAGAGGCCACCCCAGCATTACCTGCTCTGCTGCTTGCTCAAATTGCAAACCCACAACCCATCCGATTTGGCGTTCCAGCCAAACCCAAAACTCCAGCGTGCACCGACCTGGCGGTAGAGGCGCGCTCCAGCTCCAAGCCAGGGAACAGATCTCCCGCCCCCCGCACACCCGCCACCGTGGCTGCCACGTCAGCCAGCGGCGGCGGCGCTGCCCCCCGGCTGCCCGCACTGGCCTCTGCACCAATGGACAGCGAAGACGCCTGCGCTGCTGCTGCCGCGGCAGCCGCCTGCTCGCTGGGCGGAGCACGTAGCCGTCGCTCCATCTGGGTGGCAGCCGCCGAGCCGTGCAGGATGCACTGCGTCAGCCGCGCTATCCGCTGCTCCAGCGCCATCTTGTCGCGCTCCCTGCATGTTAGGTGGGCAGATAAGCAAATGAGGTGCCTTAGGTGCCTCACCGCGCCAGCAGCGCCTGCCGCTGCTGTTCCACACACTCCCCAATGCCAAAGGTCCGCTCGAGCGACATCACAGCAACCACTGCCCCCTCACTCACCGCGCCAGCAACCCTGCCGCTGCTGTTGCCCAAAACCTGATAAGCAGAGCATGCGCCCCCTGACTCACCGCGCCAGCAGCGCCTGCCGCTCCTCCTCCAGCCGCTCCCGCAGCGTGCGCACTTCGGGGTGCAGCGGGTCGTGCAGCGGCAGGCCGCCGCCTGCGGGAGGGGTGGGTGGCAGGGAGAGGAAGGGGTGAGTACGGGGGAGCGATTTGCATGCCATCCCTGTGTGAGGTTCAGCATGAGGGTTGTTCTGAGCACGTGGTGCTGCTCCCGCCCTGCACACGGGCCTCGCTGTGCAGCGCCGCATCGTGCACAGCAGGGAATACAGCGTGTCGCACGGACCACATCGTGCACAGCATGCAGCACAGCGCAGCCCACTCACGCTCGCGCATGACCATGTCCAGCTGGCCCTTGAGCAGCTGGATCTCCTGCTGGTACCGCGCAATCAGGCTGGACTGGTCCATGATCTCGTTGCGCGCCACGCTCACCTCGATGCGCTTCGCGCTGCATAATGTTGAGGGACAGGGCGGTAAGAAGAGCATGAGGGTGATTCCTCCGGCAACCGCAAGCAGGCGCGCAGCAGAGTATGGAGCTGAGTGCTCCAAGCTGCCTCCCCCGCCCCGCACCGGCTGGCAAACTTGAGCGTGTTGTGCGTCTCCTCCGCCTGGGTGGAGGCAGGGGTGATGGTGCAGATGACCGCGATGCGCGCGCCGCTGCCTGCGACTCATAGCGGCAGGAGGAGGATGCGCTTGTTGCAAGCGTCATGCAGTTGCAGAGGCTATGGTGCTTGCTTGGAAAAAGCTCGCCCAACTGCCACTGGATGGAGTGCCCCCTATTGCCGGAACCTGCATGCCGGTTCCTGTGCCCCACCTGTGAGGGAGCCCTGCAGCAGGCGCGTGAGCTTGGAGTCTCGGAAGGGGATGTGCGCCGCCTTGCCCTCGCTGCAAGGGGAGAGCAGACGGGACAGAGGGCGGCAGGGTGAGCACTGGCTGGCATGCAAGGCAGTGGGACGCTCCCGAACCCTCCTGGGCAAGTTGACCACTGCTTGCCACAGCAGCGCCTCTGCCCTGAGGCCGCAGCAGAGCACGGCTGGCGCCCCGTTGCATCCTCTCTGCTCCTCACCTGAGCTTGTGGATCACGGTGCCCAGGGTGAGCAGCGACTTGTTGATGAAGCTGCCCTCCATGCGCTGGCTCTTGTTCACCTCCGCCTGGCAGAGGGGGTAGGTGGGAGACCAGGGAGGACGGATGGTGGGCCCCAGGGTGGCCAACCGGCAGAAGAGAAGGCCAGCGGGCATGCGAGCCAGCAGGCCACGAGTACAACAGCAGACCACAACAGCAGACAGGGAACAAACACTCGCATGTGCAACCAAGGCACACCGGCACACCTTGTCGGACAACTCTGAGCCCGCCAGGTCGATGAGATTGAGGTAGGGCCACTACAACCGAAGGCAAACGAACACCACAACAAACGTATAGGGACACCCCTTCCGTACCTTGGCGGACTCTGATCCGGCCAGGTCGATGAGGTTGAGGTAGGAGATGGTGCGTCCCAGGCGCGCGTTGGGGTCGGTCAGCGCGTCAGCGCGGTCTGGGGCAGGAGGGAAATGAACGGTAAATGGGCTGAGCCGGAAGTCAAGGTGTGATGAGAGCTGCAATGTCAGGCGACATCAACATGCACTGCTCCTCCAGGGATTGTCTCTGCAGCACTGCTCCTTCAAAGGAGCTGCCCCAGCATCTTCCCGCACCCGAGGCCTCGATGGTGATGCGGATGATGGTGTGGGAGCGGGAGGAGCCCTCGTTGAAAGCGGTGGCACTGGTCTGCAGGGCGGGGGACCCCGGATTGAGAGCGATGGGTGCAAGCACAGTGAATGGCTGCATGCATGCATGAAGCGTGGCTCAAGCATGCAAACTTTCAGCCATCGTGGCTGCAAATGCTGCCCCGAGCCGCGCTACCCTGCCCGCCGCAGCACAGCACAGCCCCCACGCGCCTTGCGCTGCTCGTTGCCGGCGGCGATGATCTGCAGCGCGTGCTCAGCGGACACCAGCGTCTCCTCGCGGATGCCCTCCACGTAAATCGTGTTGCCCGCCTGCTCTCGAGACAAGAAACAAGAGGCCAGGCGGCATGGATCACAGAGCGATCATCCAAAGGGGGTGCAAGCATGAAGGTAGCAAGGGGTGCGAGGGTGCGAGAGTGCAAGGGTGTGAGGCAGCTCCAAGCCATGTGCCGGCCATGCACCAAGCTTATGACACAGGCACATGTCATAACACAGGCAGTACAACCCACCTTGCGCTGGTCCTCCCGCAGCCGCAGGTTGGTGCGAGTGGAGTCCAGCAGGTCGTTCAACACCTGGGGTGCCATGAACGGAAAATGCCAACCGTGAGCAATCATGCAATGCCGCCGGAAGAGCCTGCAGCGCCATGCAAGCGAGCAGGCACAGCCATTTCCAGCTTGATTTTCCACAGGCAGGCGGCCGCACCTCGTTGTAGATCTCCATCATGGACAGGCGCAGCAGGAACTCCTTGTTGGGCGTGCGCGCGATGCAGCGGAACACCTGCGCAGATGAGCACACACCAGGGCAGTATCAGGAGCCGGGCTGAGCAGCTGGGCAGCTTGCTGGCGCGTCAGTGCATCCTTTCCGCGTCCCCCGGCCACTCTGCCTTGCACGCGCCCATGCACTGCTAACATCAGCAGCAGCACCCAAGTTGGTGGAAGCTGCAGGGCCCAACCCCACCCACCTCGGCGATGGCGTGGGGCACAATGCCGGGCGCATCGTCCGTGCCCATCATTGTGTGCGTCTTGCCGGAGCTGGTCACGCCGTCTGGAGAGGCAGAGCAAGCGTTGCCAGGTAAGGAGGGCCAGTGGAGGGACCCAGCGGCATGTCTGGCACCAAACCCAAACTGCCTCTGAAGAGCGCCCTGGCTGCCACACCGCTTGCTGCAGCTGCCACACTGCTGATGTCAGACCACAACATGTTGCACTGCCACCAAACAGCAGCCCTCACAGGCAAAGACGGTGCCGTTGATGCCGTCCAGCGCGGACTGCACGATGGGCGAGGCCACCGTCTTGTACACGGTGCGGTTGTCGGTGCGCGGCTCAAACACGTGGTCGTAAATGAACTTGACCTGCGGCGGCAGCGCGCAGCCACTAAGAGAGTGCAACACAGCATAGCGCAGCAAGGGCGCATGACATGCGAGCCTAGATCTAGTACATGCTCCTTACACCACCAGGCCTGCCCAATCGTCCACATACGGCATCACCCAGCCCCTCCTCTCAACAGCTGGGGCCACACCCTGGCTGCTGCACAGCAAAGCGGTGTCATCCGACAGCAAGAACAGTACATGTTCGCCGCACCTTCATGCCCACGTCCTCCAGGATGCCCACCGCATTGCCGCTGCACTCCCACACCTCGTGGTCGCCCCGCCCCCGCTCCTTGTCGCTGCAGGTGGCGATTGAGCAGGCAAGGGAGAATGATGAGTGCATGTCCGGTATGGAAGCAGCTGCAGACGCGGCTGCCGAGGCCAGCAAAATCAAGAGGGCAGGGCAGAGCGCGGCGGCAGGGCATGGCGCCGTAGTGCGAGGGAGGGGGCGGGGCACGTCTCAGCAACACAAAGCCAGCAGCAAGAAACGTGTTATTGCAGCGCAACAAATGTTCCACTGTGCAGTTGATTGCCCTTGCAAGTGGCTCATACAGCAGCACGTACAGCGGAGAGCAGCCGCCGCAAGGCAGAGAGCAGTAGGCGTTTGCCGCCAATGCGCGGCGCCGCACACCTGAGGGGCCTGAAGCGCACCGCGACGTAGACCTTGTTCTTCTGGGTGCCATCCAGACCCTCGTACTTCATCATCTGCGTCATGGCTGCGCCTGGGCCGTTGCTCTCCCCAAAAAAGCCGGTGGTTGGCAGGCCAGGCACAATCTGCAGCACGTGCGGCGGCCGGGTGGGCCGGCGGTAGTTGGCAGCGGCAGGCCAGGCGCTGCTTGGGGGCCTGCAGTGCGCTGCTACAAGCTACTGACGCACTGCTGGCGCGTCGGAGCTGCCTGCAAACGCCAACGGGGCGCCCGCAGCGAGGAGCCAAAGCGCGGCAGCGCCTGGCTGGCGATCTGGGCGCCTGCTGTAGCTGCCGAAGCACTATAACACCACTGCCGAGTGCGGTGCAGCTGGCGGAGCCGCGAAATGGCACATGCCTTGCAAGTGCGTTCCATGCAGCCGCAAATGCGCTGGGCTCCGACCGCCAGCTTGATCGCTGCCGCTTGCCGTCCCGCCACAGTGCACCAGGGGGTCATCGCGGCTGCTGCCAGCCGGCCTAGCTGCAGACAGCCTCCTGCGGCGCCCCGAGCGGTGGCCCAAAGCCCTTGCCCGACCGTGCAGCTGGTGCGCAGTCGGAGCCTGATCCGCAGAACCGCTTGGCGCGCCTGCAGTAGCGGCTGCTGCCCCCGCCGTCGTCGCCGCTGCCGCCGCCAGGCGCCCGGCAAGCGAGGCGTAGTTCAGTCCAGCTGGGGGGCAGGAAGACGGCAGGCAACCGCAGGAGTGGCAGGTAGCTCCTAGTGCGTAGCCCAACCCGACAGGCAGGGCACTATGGATCCGGCCACCGAGCGCAAGCTGGTCCGCGCCATTGTGCGGCAGGTGCGGAGCCGGGAGGGGCGGTGGTAGTGCGCGAGTGTGGCCGTTCACGCCCGTATTCTTTGCCTACTGTTGTACTTGCATCCACGGCTCTCCCACCAAGCCCTGTTGCTTTCAGCAAGTTATACGAGCATTGCCACGGCAAGTTGGCTGCTTTACAAGAGTGTTGCACCTTGCAGAACAGCCGCCCTACCACCTCTGCTGCAGGTGCATCCCGATCTGTTCAGTGCGCACCCATATGAGCGTGCCAAGAACACCGAGGCGCTGCAGGTGCGCTGCCGCTGCTGCTGCTGGTTTGTGTAAGCTGCTTACTATGCTGCGGGAGCCTCAAACGGCCGATGCTGGGGGCAGCGGGCAGTGTGGCGCAGGTGCTGCCCCGGAGCAGGCCGGCAAAGAAGTTGGAGAGACGGGTCTGCAGCCTGTGCCACAACCGTCCTCCTGCATCCTATATCGTTACCGCTCCTCTGCTGCTGCGCAGGCGCTGAATGCGTATGCTGACCAGCTGAGCCAGGGGCTGCGCCCGCAGCCCGCCAAGCTCACCTTTTACGTGCGCGGCGGCGAGGGCGAGGGGCTCACAGAGGTGGGCGGCCTTCTCGCGTGCCGCTGCCGCTTCTGGTTCTGCTGCTGCTGCTGCTGCTGCCGCTGCTGCTGCTGGTGGTGGTAGTGGCGCAGTGAGCATATGGCGGTGCGGAACAAGTGCCCATGCAGGCGCATGTGCGGTTGCAAGTGAATCAACAGCTCCCTGGATCAGCGGGCTGGCCTGCATGGCGTCCGGCTGGCTAACCAGCATTGGCTGGTGTCCTCTTGCCACTGCCCTGCCGCAGATCCCCGCGGAGCTGCCCGCCTACGGCTCCCTGGGGCCCCTGTTCTTTGCTGCCGCCTGCTTGCTTGCAGCCGCTGTTGACAAGTGTCCTCCTGTCACTGCCCCGCTGCAGGTCCCCGCGGAGCTGCCGGCCTACGGCTCCCTGGGGCCCCTGTTCTTTGCCTTTGGCCTCATCACCCAGGAGGAGCTGAAGGAGGGGTTCGGCACCTGCGGCCAGGGTGGGTGGTGTTGCAGACTATGTGCCCGGCCTGCAGCTGCTGCTGCCGCTGTGCTGCTGCCCCAGCTGGCGCTGCTGCTGGCGCCATTGCACTGCCATCTCCAGCTTGCAGTTAAGGACTTACCAAGCTTGAAACTGACCCCTTAACCATGACATCGCTCTGCCGTTCTGTGCAGGTGCGGACGATCGCGACTTGGCGGCGTGGCTGCGCGAGACAGTGGCTGAGGCGGTGAGCTGCTGCGCCATGCTGTGCTGTGCTGCGCTCTGCCTATGCTCTGTCACTCGTCCCGCTGGCCTTCATAACTGCGTACACTGTCTGCCTGCTGCAGCCGCTGCGGTTGGTTACTTGGCTGCAGGAGCCAGCTGCGCATGCCTCTGCTCCTCCCGTCTGCGATAGAAGCTGTGATTGCCCGCCTTGCCTTGCAGGTGCGCACCGCTGACCAGCACGACAGCCTGAAGCGTGTGATCCGCGACATGCGCCTCGCGCTGGAGAGCCGCTTCAAGCTGGGGGCCATCCAGGTGGGGCGGGGCTGCTGCTATGCTGCTACCTTTGGTGATGTTCGGTTGCCTGCTGCTGCTGCTGCTAACGCTAACGCTAACGCTAACGCTAACGCTAACGCTAACGCTAACGCTAACGCTACTGCTGGTAAAGTTGCCGCTGACCCCAGCGCTTGCCTGGTCTGTTGTTGCAAGGGCTCGACGTGAGCCCCGCCTGCCCTGCCCGGACCTCGCCCGCCGTGCAGGTGGGCGGCGAGTTTGCCATTTCCACGGCGGAGCAGCGGCGCCAGATCGACGCCCTCAAGGCGCTGGAGGGCTGCCTGGTGGGGCTGGACCCCCAAGCAGTGGCCAACTTTGAGGGTCTCAACATCAGGTGGGGCGGCCCTACAGTGATGACGACAGAGGGATGGAGTTTGCGCCTGCGCATGCGTGCGTTGCTGCCGTTGCGCCTGCCCTCTGCGGCCTGACGCAGACGGCTTGTCTGCCTGAAACAGCTTGCACGTCGAGCTGGTGCTTCGCGGTTGCCCATGCTTTTGCTCACCCTGGCTCATAGCTGCTGCTTAGGATGTCAGCTAGGACCTCTCTCTTCACCACTGCCATGCAGGCTGTACCACCCCGACTCGCGGCCGCTGCCCGCCAGAAACCTTGCTTTTCCCAGCAAATCAACATCCTCTTGAATTCGAGTTTCATCTCAACCAACTGCCATGCAGGCTGTACCACCCCGACTCCCGGCCGCTGGGCACAGTTGAGTACGTGGACCAAGACGGCGCCTTCAACCTGCGCACCCAGCCTATCACCTCGTTCGTGGCGGGTGAGCAGGCTAATTGGGCACTGCTGGCCTGCGTAGTTGCGGTGAATGGCAGCTGGAAATCGTCGGCTTGCACGCGTTGCGGGTGCTGCTGCTGGAGCTGTACTGTGATGCATGGTGTGCGGCATGCTGCCGTTTGCGAGACCTCAAAGAGCAGTGCGGCGTGTGGAGCCCACCATGCAGCACACCCTCCATTGTGCCATCCTTTGTGACACTTGAACCCAATGCCTGTGCCTCTTCATCGTGCAGACGACGGCGTGCTGCACATCGTGGCTGACCCCAGCACCATGGCCGGGGCGCTCCCAAAACTGGACCTGCGCCGCGCGCGCCTGCTGGCCCGCCTCGGCACCGTGTGGCAGCAGCGCAGCAGGTGGGGCGGGTGGGGGGCGCACGTGCTGTGCTCTGCACAGTGACCTGGCGGCTCCTGTAGCTCCCTGCAGGTTGCACTGGGCGTGATGGCATCCTGAAGCCACCGTGCATGTAATCGAACTCTTTTACAGACTGCACCAACTCCCATCCTTTCCTCTCTTTCCCCCCGGCAGGGACCTGTCCTCGGTGCTGCAAGAGGTGCTGGGCGTGGAGGCGGTGTGGTGCGACACGCGCACCGAGGACTCCTCGCAGCAGTTTGTGCTGTGGGCGGGCGTGGTGCTGGAGCAGCGCCACACGTTCAGGGCCTCCCTGCAGGCAAGGGGAGGGAGGGCAGCAAAGGGATGCTGTGAGGGGTTAGGGTTTGTGGAGCAGGTGGCATGCTGGACTCTGCTGGGACTGGGAAAGGCGACTGCCCGCGCCGCCCACTGAGCCACCCATCTGGCCTCCCACCCGCCCCTGCAGGGCCGCCGCTTTGCGTTCAGCCTGCTGGCGCACAGCGACGCGAGCAGCCCCATGCTCGACTTCCTGGCCTCCAGCTCGGTGCTGCAGGTGCGCACCAAGAGTTTGGTTTGTTGAGCAGGCATGGGTGCAGGTTGGAGCTGAAACCCTGATCGTCATGCATTGATACTGTTCCGTGTCGGCGACCTAGCACAGGCCGCAAAGCTGACTTGCTCCGTTGTCGCTTGCGCCGCCAACTATTGTGAGTGCGGCTGTCCCCCATGTAGGTCCGCTGCGACTGTCCGCCGGAGCACCTGCTGGATTTCCTGTGCTCCAGCGCGGGCCTGATCGCCAACGAGGCGGCGGTGCAGGTGCGCTTCAAGGGCAGCTTGCTTGACCGGGCGCGTTCCAAGGAGGTTTGTTGGGAATTTCCATTTTCCTACCGCTTGCTCACCATCGTCGTCGCTTTGTGTTCTCAACCCCGCAGGTTGCGGAGGGTCGTGAGGAGGAGGAGCAGCTGCTGGAGGCGGTGCGCGAGGCGCTGGGGGCCAAGCACGTCATCCGCGTCTGCTCCTCCTACGAGCAGGCAAGCTGACCTGCTGCTCTGCCTAGGCTGGCTGCCGAGGCTTCACTGGGATGTCAAGCGAGAGGCTTCTTGCTGTGTGCGTTGCACTTGGCTGCACTGGCTTGCTGTGTGCATTGCACTTGGCTGCGGCATGTTGTGGCCGTGTTGGCAGGCGAACAGCTGCTGGCTGCGCTTGCCTTCCTGCACCTTGCCTCAAGACCTGTCACATCTGATGATCACAGTGGCTCACTGCTGACTCGTATCCCTCGCCCTTCTGTGCAGGACAAGGTGCTGTCGGCGGCGCGACGCCTGCTGGAGAGCGCCCCTGCCATCCGCGCGGCGGGCGTCAACTTGGAAGGCGCCTCGCTGGCCATCGACGACTGCTACGAGCTGTGGGACTCGGGTGGGTGGTGATGCTGCGGTTCCCTTTCTGCTGGCCACCAGTAAGCATGTCGGCTGCATGATCTGGCTGTAGTTTACTCCTCATCGCATGCGCGCATGGAGCCCACCCAGTGCGTCCATCAGCCTTACCATCTGTCTGACACCCTCCCACCCTGCGTTTGCACTATCTGCAGGCTTCATCTCCATCCCCCACGACTTCTCCCTCTCCGATCTCAAGCCGCGGCTGCAGGCCCTGCTGGGCAGCGGCGGCGGCACCAGCGGCCAGGCCAACACCATCATTGGCAGCGCAGACGAATTCAGCGTGTACAGTGCCGTCAATGGCGGCAGTGCGCATGGCGGAAAGAACGGCGCCGCGAACGGCGCCAACGGCAGCAACGGCAGCAGCGGCGTCGAGGGCGCACCTGCAAACGGCAGCTATGCTAACGGCGCCGGAGCCAAGCAGGGTGCATATGCCACATCTGGTGCCAACGGCAGGTACAGCAATGGCAGCGGCAGCAGCGGCAAGGGGTTTGGGCGGGACAGCAGCAGCAACCGCGGCTCAAACAGCAGCGGGTATCGCCGGTCTGGGCGCGACAATGGCAGGGCAGAGGGCGCAGGTGCCTATGCCGGCAGCAGCCGCGGCGGACCCGCGTCTGCCTTCGGCGACAGTGCAGATGCCACGCCTGCAGCCGGCGCCGCTGCACTGCGTGCAAGCAGGATTCAGCAGCGTGTGCGGCAGACGGTGGCACCGCCGCCGCAGCGCCGGCCAGGCGTGCCGGCAGCTGCGCGCCTCGCGATCCGCCAGCCGGCAGCTGCGGCGCGCCTGCTGCTATGAGGCGCCCGCTTGGCCAAAAGCTGCGTTTCATTTCTCCCTGACGTGTACAGTACTGCCTGTAGCGCCCCTTTCGCTTTGATCCGAACAATTTCATGACCCGCCTCCCACTGAATCCATGCAATGCACGCCGCTCGCCTGCGCAGCCCCCTGCCTGTGCTGCACCGCACCCCCTGCGATTGCCTCCCCTGTTGCCTTGACTGCCCAACGTCCCCCGGTTGCAAGTGCTCCCCTCCGTCCCGCGCCACCTGTGTGCCCTGACCTAGCGACCCATTGTTCCCCGCACGCTGCGCGACGCCCTCATCCATACCATGCTACTGTAGCACCCCGTAGCGCACAACTGACTCGAGTTGAGGCAACAGGCTGAATCGTTCATTGGGCTAGCACCCCAAAACAAGTGCATGTCCAAGCAGTGCTACCTGGCTGTCTTGTCTACTGCACTCAAACTGGGGTGTTGTTTACACAGCTGCAGCCCAGCATGCAACAACAAGCTCACAACCGCGACAGGGGTGGGCCCAGCTGCTGCGGCCGCTCCCACGCCTGCTGCTGCGCAGCACCGTATGCCTGCAGCGCCGCTCGCAGCAAGTTCACGCGCACTTGCTGCTCCTCTCTGGGTTGGTCATGCTGGCCTGCCGCCGAGCCCCAGCCACTGTCGCTGCTGGAGGGCCTGCCTGCCACTGGCTGCAGCAGCAGTGGCACCACCGAGCCCCGCTCAGAGCTGCCGCTGCTGATGCCATAGCTGCCGCTGCTGCCCAAGCTGCTGCCATAGTTGCCTCCATCACCAGCCAGCAGGCCGCACGCATCAGCCAGGTAGTGGCGAGAAGGTGCGCTCAGCGGTGTGGAGCTGCCAACCGCCAGCAGCAGCGGTGCGCCGCAGGCGGCAGCCGCTCCCGCCACCCGCCGCACCGCGGCAAGCACAGCGCCGTCCAATCCCTGGCCGTATCCAGCGGCCTGCAGCTGGCGGTGGCTCATCACTAGCAGCAGAACGTCGGGGGGCGGCAGCGCGGCCAGGGCCGCGCCAAGGCGGCGCTGGTGGCGCAGCAGCAGGGCGCGGCGCCGAGCTGCTGAGCTGGCACGTGCCACCTGGCGGCGCACGCGAGCGCCAAGGCTGAGGCTCGACAGCTCTGCAATGTCCTCATCCTCTGCCTCCTCCTCATCTACTGATAGCTGATCCGCCCTGCTGCCGTCCTGCTGCTGGGCGGCGGGTGCGCTGCCCTCCCCTGCTGCTGCCTGCTGCTGCTGCCTGCCGGTGTTCCACCTCAGGGCCTCAGCGGCCAGCTCAAGCTGCTCTGAAACGCTCGCACTGCTGCCGCTGTGCAGCAGCAAGGCTGTTGCGTCCAGCAGTTGTAGGAGCGGGTCGCTGAGCAGAGTGGCGGCCGCTGCGGGGTGCTGCTTGTGCTCCTGCCCAGCGGTATGCCACGGCGGGTGCAGGTGGTCTGCAAGCCGCTGCCGCAGGCCAGACAGCCGTTGAGCCACGCTTGGCTGTGGCTGCTGCTCCTGCTCCTGCTGCTGCTGCTGCTGCTGCTGGTCTTGCCGGCCTGCTGCATTGTCGTCCAGCTGATGCTCTGATGCCTGATCCTCTTTTCCATTCGCATCGCGGCCGGTGCCATTTGTGCCTCCACGGCTCCACAAGCCTCGCAGGGGCGCTGCAACGGCTGCCCGGCTGGGCAGGCTGGGTCGCCGCAGCCAGCGCTGCTGCTCTGCTGCTGCGGCAGGAGCCGCTGCCTCCGCAGCAGCAGCCTCCAGCTGGCGAAGCGTGGCTGAGCACAGTGCTGCGTCTGTGCCAGCAACCCAAACCACAGCTGGCCGCAGCTGGACTGCGGCAGCATGCCGTCCATAGTCTGTAAGCAGCAGTAGCTCTGCAGCCAATGGCTGGGGCTGCTGCTGCTGCTGCTGCTGCTGTAGGGCAAATTGCTGCAGGGCGGCAGGCGGGACAGCAAAGCGAGCCACCAGGTCGGGCCGTGCAGTTGGCTGCGACTGCTGTGGCTGCCAGTGCAGGTGGTGGCCAGGTGTCATTGCCGTTGCCGCCCGCTTGGCTGCGCTGCCCACTGCTTGCAGCCAGCCGTGGCTGTGGCTGCTGCTACTGCTGCTGCTGTTGCTGCCGCTCATGCCGCCACCTGCTGCTGGTAGGTCGGCCATCAATCGCTCTCTGGCTGGATTGGACAGTGAGGCAGCCAGGTATGCAGGCCCAGCTACTCCCGGCAGGCGCAGCAGCGCCCTTGTGCACAGCTCCAGCCCTGCGCCACGCACTGTCACGGTCAGCAGCACAGGTGGCCGAGGGCCCTGCTGCGCCTGCTGTGCCTGCTGCGGGGCGGCAGCACTGCTCGGCTGTGCCCAGGAGAGCACCGGCAGCCGGGCTTCCGCATGCTGCACCTCCACAGCTGGAGCCAGGCTGCGAGACAGCTGGATTGCATGATCGGCCATCGACTGTTCCACCTGCCCCTGCTGCTGTCCCTGCTGCTGCTGCTGCTGCTGCTGCTGTGCAAGCGTGCGGTGGCACAGCGCCGCCACCCGGCTCCGGTAGTGAGCCATGCTGTGCAAGCCCAGCAGCTGGACCTGTAGCCACTGCTGCTGCTGCTGCTGCTGCTGCTGCTGCTGCTGCTGCTGCGCGGACTGGCCAGCCGCTGGGTTGAACGCTGCTGCACCAGCTGCTGTGGCTGTTGCTGCAGCTGTGGGCACCGTGCCATGCGCCAGCAGCAGGCGTTGAGGGCCGATGTGGGCAAATGCTGGCAGCACGTTGGCTCGTGCACTTCGCACTGCACCCGCCGCCGCGCCGGCTGCCGCCACCAGCGGCCGCTGTGCCAGCCCTGCTGCTCGCAGCGCAGCCGAGGCAGTGACTGCAGGGAAGCGCCGCAGCACAGACGTTGCCGCTGGGCTGCTGGCCGCTTCTCCCGTACCCTCGGCTGCGCCTGCCCCTTCTGCTACCTGCCCGGCGGCCTCAGCTGCCTGCTCTTGCGCCTCGGCAGCTGCTAGCGCGTCCTGGTTTGCCGCTGCCTCAGTGGCTGTGGCTGGCGAGGCCGGCTGCAGCAGCAGGCGCGGCACTGGGTCCTCTGCAATGTGGCAATGTGTCGAACAGATGTGCATTAGCTTTCTGGCCAGCAGCAGCGCCACCACCGATGCACGCGCCCATCAGACACTTTGTGTAATGCAGGCTCATGCTCTCAAACAGCAAGCACATCTTGCGGGCCTTCCATGCCCACCTGGCAACGCCACACTTAGGAAGTGAGGCTCCCAGCCCTCGCGCTGCACACGCTCTGCCAGGGCGGCATTGCCAATGGGAGGCGCGCCAAAGACAATGCAGCGCAGGGCGGCGGGCGGCGGCGGCGCTGAGCACAGCGCGTGCAGCAGGCGCAGCGTGCACAGCTGCGCCACAGCGCCGCCCAGGGAGTGCCTGCAAGTCGGGGGGGATGCAGACAACAAGGGCAGACACTGAAGCCGGGATGATGAAGTAGCACGTTCACAATTCCAGCTGTTCAGGCAAGCTGCATGCTGCTGCGCAAAAAGTGCAAGCCTACCACCTGCACAACAAGAGCCTGCTCACCCGCACAGCACGAGGCGCAGGTGCCGGCGCTGAGCATGCACCCACAGCGCTTCTATGAGCACCCCTTCTGCCCGGCTGAGGAAGCCACGGTGCACTGCTGGCGCAGGGGCAGCTGGTTGTGCCAATGCCCCCGCTCCAGCAACTGTAGCTGCTGCTTCCGTAGATGCTGCTGCGCGGCCGCCTCCGCTGCCCTCCTGGCTGCTGCCGCTGCTGCCAGGCTCTGCTGTCCGTCCACTGCCGGCAGTGCCGACAGCTGGCGCTGTCTCGCTCCACAGCAGGCGGGTCAACAGGTTGGCATCCGCAAGGTAGTCCCTCGGGTGCTTGCTGCCCATGAATGCAACATAGAGCGTGGTTGCGGAGCATGCCAGCAGGTGCCTGCACAAGGGATGCCACGGCTGCCAGCCAGGTCAGGAACGTAACACAGAAGGCCTCAACAGCATCCCGTCAGCTGCTGTCTGCTGGAGCTTGCTCGCCTCACCTGTGCTCTGCGCTGCGCCTGCTGTACTGCACGCTGAGGAGCGGCGCCAGGTGGGGCGGCAGCTCGGAGCGCAAGGCATTGAGCGCGGCAGCAGCAGCAGCAGGCGGGCCCTCTGCCGCCTTGTACACAGCCTCGGACAGGAGCAGGCATGACAGCAGGTCCTGCGGAGCACATGCAGCAGGCATGTTGTAATGAACGGAATTGATGGCGACAATCGGCAGGCACGGCGGTGGCGGCGGCGGCGGGCGTGCCTGCAACTCCTCGATGGTCTCGCAGCCTGTTGCGTCGAGCATTGGGCGGTCGTCTGCGGCTGTGGGATGCACGGGCTGCTCGCCAGGAGCCTGCCAGGGCAGCGGCAGGCCCAGGCGCCGTGCAGCCATGCCTGCAGCGCCTGCCGCTGTTAATCAGATCAGTTGTCAGAGCTGCTGGAACCCATCCGAAAGCGTCGATCGCGCTTACCATGATGCAGCTTCCCTGCTGAGCGCGCCGACACGGCGGGCGGCATAGTGGGCCCTCTGCTCAGGCTTGCAGTGTTCACTTGCGATCTCGCAGTTGTTCACTGGAAGCGCGCCACCAGCTAGCAAGTGCACCTTGCAAGCCGGCTCCCTCCCAAGGCCCCAGGCCCTCCCGGTGCGCCCGCGCGCCTGTGAATTGTCGTGCAGCTGTGCAGCAGGCGGGTTGCGACCTTGCCGCCCTTCGGCGTGCACCAGAGAACCCCGCCGCCGGCCGCCGCCGCTCAGAGCCGACCCGCTGCCTCAGCTGCCTTGCCCGATGCAGGCGCAGGGGCGCCCCCGCCGGCATGGGGGCCAACCTGTCCACGCCCGAAAAGATAGCCAAGTGCTGCCGCTCAGGGGATGCCACCTCGCTCGCAGTGCGTGGGCCAGGGGCAGCGCAAGTCCGCCCGTTGCCGCTGCAGCAAGCATGGGGCGGAGCAGCACTAGTCAGTCAGCAGGCACTGTAGTGCGGTGCGTTGCCCCACCCGTTTCTGCTCCTGCCGGCACCCTGCTGATCCCCGCAGGCGCTGCTGGCAGACCTGCAGCGGAACGATGCCGGCTTCCGGGCCAACCGGGCGCGATACCTGGAAGCGATTGATGAGAATGGCAACACGCCGCTCACGCTGGCGGCGGCACGGGGCCACCTGCCCTGCGTCAAGCTGGTGAGGCAGTCGTGGCCGCTGCGCTCTCGCTGCTGTGCTGCTGTGGTTGCCCAGTGCTGCGCTGCTGACTGTGCTGTGCTGCGCCTGGCTGTCCGTATATGTCCAGCATCGCTGGTGCGCTTGCCATTGCACCATGCGGCAGCTGCTGCTTCTGCCATCCCTGGAGCTTGGTTGCTGTTCATTTGCGTGGCAATCCCCGCCGGTGTGTCTGCAGCACACTCACCGCCTGCCCCTCTGCCCCTGCCGCAGCTGCTGCAATACGGCGCCAACATACACCACGTGAACAGCAAGGCGGACGGCGGGTCGGCGCTGCACGAGGCGGTGGCGCACAAGCATGAGGCTGTGGTGGAGCTGCTGCTGGCGCACGGGGGCAACCCGTTTGTGGAGAACATCAAGGTATGGCTGGGAGGGCAGGAGTAGTCGCGAATGGGATTGGGTGGTTGACAGCAAGGTGGAACTGGAAGGGCTTTGTGGAAATTATCAGGTAGAGCTGGGAGGGATTGATGTTGTTGGCTTGCATGAGAGGCTGCTGAGACCGGGCAGGCGGGCGTGGCTGCGGCCACAACCTGGTGGTTGCTTGGTACCCAGCCACTCCTGCTGCCCACCTGCCACTAGAATTTGGCACAATCGACGCGTTGGCCTGCCCTTCTGCAGGGCTTCACTGCCATGGACATTGCCTGCTCCACTACTTGCCGCTGTGAGTTGACTTTTGATCGATCCAATGTGCCTACACCTGCTGTGTGCAGGGGTTCACCGCGATGGACATTGCCTGCTCCACCCGCAACGTGCCGCTGCTGCGCCGGCTGGAGCAGTGCGCACCCTACGTGGGCTGGCTGCTCATGAAGGCACGTGTTGTATTTAGGCCTTAGTTTGTACATGTTGTGTGTTTTAGGTCTTGCAAGGCTTGCACTCACAGGCGCACTTTGCAGTCAGCAGCTCGTCCGCACATGCAAGGAGCACAACTGCCCTGCACCCACCCCTCCTCCCACGGCCATCCCCAACTCCCTTTCTTCGCCGCAGGTGCCCCAGTTTGGTGGGCTGGGCTCCTCCTGGCAGCGCCGCTGGGTGGTGGTCTCGCACCGCTACCCAAACCCTAAGGTGGGCTGCGGTGTAGGGTTGAGGGCAGGCAGCTACGAGGGAGGGGTGAACTGCTTGCTGGCTTGCCTGCAGACTCTGTGCCGAGACGACCAGGCACCTGAAAGACGTCCGGTATGATGCGCGATGTTCCTTGGCACGAGCTGGCCACCTGACCTCTACCCTGCGTCACTGCTGCCTCGCCTGCAGGCGCCGCCTGCTCGCCAGCTGACCCACTGCGTGTTCTTGGCTTACAAGACCCTGGCATCCACCGCCCCGTCCTGCCGGGTCTGGCTGGACGGTGCACGTGCGGTGAGCAGCTGCCATGCATGCCTGGGCCTGAGCGGCCGCCCTCATTAGCAAGCATGCGCGCAATGGCGTTGCCCCCTGGATGATGCTGCTGAAGCATCTTCTGCCAGTGACACCTGCTTTCACAATCTTGTTTGTCACGCAGCGTGAGGTGTACAACCCAAAGGCTGAGGCGCGGCTGCAGTCGTACGGCGGCGGAGGGCCGCGCATTGCACAGGTGCGTGGGCGAGAGGCAGGTTGCGCGCCTTGTGAGAAACGCAGCCAGCTGTTCCGATTGTGAAAACGTACGGCCTCCCAAGGGCGGCTTGGCTGTGCACAAGGTGCGCGACATGCCAACGCCTGCTCAGCATCTGCTGCTCCTAACCACCCAATCTGCAGGCGGGCATCACGCTGCACCGCAAGCACGAGCTGCCGTCGGGAGTGTACACCACAGGTGCGATTTGCAGCCTGGTTGGGTCTTTCAGCAATCGTCGGCTTACTGGTTTACGAGGTCGGATTTGTGCCGCATGGATGTGCCTGGTGGGCCACATTTTCAGCAGGTAGCAGGCGGCCGAGAAAGGCATGCAGGGTGCTGGGTGCCCTCAACTGATTTGTTGGCTTGCTTGGTATTGGAGCTTGAGGTTTTTGAGGCGGGTGGCCTTCATCCTCAGCCGTCAGCAGGCGGCCAAGCCAGGCAAGCGGCATGCAGGCTGGCCGTACCCGCCCAGCCAGGACTGCCGGCCCCCGCCCTCACCCTCTCCCTTGCCCTCACCTCGGCACCTGCAGGCGGGCACAGCGTGGGCAGCGAGGTGGGGGGCGTGCCGCAGGAGGGCTACACTTTCTACCTGCGCCCGGATGATGGCAGCCCCATGAGCGTCAACTCGCTGGACGTGAGTGCCGATGGGGCCGCGCTTAGCGGTGGCTTTGAGTGGTTGTGGAAGCAAATAAGTTTGCTACAGTCTTGCGGACGACAGCTGGTGGTTGATCCAGACCTGTGGTGTGTTGCAGCGGGCAATGGCAATGTTTGCGGCACCTGCGTCTGCCCATCCCATGGCAGCACCTCCCCGCCTGTCCTGCAACCTCAACCACCCATCCACTCCATCTGCAGAGGCTGATCCGCACCATCAACAACCGCGGGTTTCCACCGCCGGAGCAGGCAGCAGACGGGGCGGGCACCTCGCAGCAGGCGGCGCCGGGCCCGCTGCAGGCGCATGCCGCAACGCTCAGCGTGCCGGCCGCGGCCATGGCCAACACCCCCGGCGGTGAGTCTCAGAAGTGGGGATGGAATGGGCAGCACCAAGTTTTCTGCCTTCCAAGCAGACTATGCGAGTTCGATTCTGCTGGCTGCGGCGACCTGTGCCACCTGTGCCAGCAGTGCAATGCTGACGCCAGCTTTGTGCCGACCAAACCTCATGCGCCTTTCCTCGCTCTGGAGTCGCTTGGCTCGTTACAACACCCCCAAACCCCGCTCCACTGCAGCCTGGGGCTCCGGCGCCTATGCCACCGCACCCGCCAGCGGCTCTGCGCCGCTGCCGCCGCTGCAGACGGCGGAATCGGACGAAGAGATCGCGCGGCGGCTGCAGGTGCGTGGCTGGGTGGTCCTATTGGTAGTGTGCCAGCTCTGCAAGTGGATTGGAGGTTCAGGCAGCAGGGTCTCTACTGCATTCTGTACCGGCCGTCGTTGCTTCTGGCTGGTCAACCGCTGTCCTGATCTGAAATCCCTGCCCGCGTCACCTTGCAACCTTGCCCCTGCCAACTGTCCTCCTTGCTCTCATCTTTCGACAATCGCAGGAGCAGTATGATGCAGAAGCAGCGCACCAGATGCAGCAGCAGCCCAGCCCGCCGGGCCAGCCAGGCCTGGCCGCAGCAGCAACGCCGCAGCAGCAGCGCCCGCAGTCGGTATCGGCGCCCTCAACAGCCACAGCAGCGGCAGCGGCAGCTGGGGGCCCAGACTACCTGACAGGCGGCTTCTACCCGCCAGTGCACTTTGACCAGCAGCCGGGCAGCGCTCCTGCGGCGGCAGCGGTGAGTGGGCAGGTGTTCCACGCTGAAGGCTGGGGCAGCATTATGCCTGCCAGCCGGCCGGTGCTGCTTGCATGCTGTGACACCTGCACGCAACAGCGTCACTGCCCGCATTGCCATGAAAGTCTCTTGTGCTGTCATCACCGCTGCCCTCATGCCCATCTGCCACCACACCCTGTCGCAGGCGGCGTCCCAGCCGCTGTATGGCACGTCCAGCGCTCCGCCGCACATGGCGGCAGCCATGCAGGCGGCGGCCAGCGGCCCCCAGGATCTGGACACCTTCAGCCGCCCCTCCGCTCCCTCCCTACTTGACGTGGAGTATCCACCTCCCCCTGGCATGCCCCTGGGAGGCGGCCTGGCAGCTGTGGGCGGCCTGCAGCCGCCACCAGCCGCCGCGCTGTCCGCACCACCCATGGGCCAAGCGGCACGGCCGACTGAGGTGCCGCTGAGCGCGTCTGGCCGCCGCATGTCGGCGCCCCGCCTGGAGGATGAGGGCTGGTGGGACGGCACGCCCGCCGTGGCACCCAGCCGCCCCGCCTCCGAGCCGGGAGACGCCAGCGCAGCGGCGGCGGCGGCGTCCAAGCCAACCGATAGCAGCGACGACTCTGCTTTTTGTGTGGTGTGCCTGGACAATCCCTCCACCGCCGGCGTGCTGCACGGAGACTCGGTGCACAAGTGAGTGTAGGGGATCGGAAGGGTTGCACCGAGGGGAGGGTGGCCGCCATGCAACGAACTGCGGCCGCTGATTGGGGTTTGGCACGGCCGGCAGGGATGGTTTGCCCAGTCTGCAGCCCATCTGCCTGCACAGCAGCGGCTCTGGCCAGGGCTGCATGCCACTTGCACCAACCCCTGCCCTCCCCATTACCCCCTCTGACGCACACCCTTGCTGAGCCACTCGTCGCCCTTCTGCACCCTCCACCCTCAGGTGCCTGTGCCGGGACTGCGCCGCGATGCTCAAGGAAAACAAGGTGGCCAACTGCCCCATGTGCCGCGAGCCCATTGAAGCCTTCATCATGCGCGTCTTCTAAATGGGCCAGGCTGCGCGCGGCTCATCACTGACGGCCACAGTAGACCGTGGCTCCGCTGCCAAGCACACGGTCCCCTCGGTAGCAGAAGCAAAAGCTGCTGGTTGTCCTGTTGTATCTCCGTTGCATATTCCTTCCTCTGTGTTTGCTCACGTGCCGTGCCAGGCTGTTTGTTACCCGTGCGTCGTGCTGCTAGAATGCACCGTTAGTGACAGCTGCATTTATCCCTTTGCTGCCTCTTCCAGCTCGTCCCCTCTTCAATCATGCACAGCAGCATGCCATGTACACTGCTGGACGTGCTTGCACGCTCAGCGCTGTGAAAGCTTGCAAATGGGCTGCGGGGGTGCAGTTCGTGGCAGCAGGAAAGGGGGGAAAGGGAATGCTGGCTTCAGCCAGCAACCAAGCACCCTTCCTGGCATGCGCAAGAAGGACGAAAGGCCTAGGATTATTGAGCCGGCTCAGTCAATGGTTTGGCCAGGGGCATGCAAAGTCCATGCCATGTGGGAATGCACAAGTGAAGGGAGCGGCAGAGAGCCGGAAAGAACGAGGAAAGGGTCGGTGTGGGTGTCAACTGAGCTAGTTGGTGCGCAAAACAGTTGCGGCGTGATGGAAGGAGGGGCGGGCAATGACGGGTGGAGAACAAAAAGCAGCGGCTCTCTCGTGGGAAAAGGGGGGTTGTGAGGGCGCCCGGACTGCGCATGGTGCAGCGAGGCAGGGGCGCACAATGGCACAGGCCGGGGGAGGATTGGTGGGATCACAGTGCTGGGAAAGAATGAGAGCGCGTTCCATTGGCTGCGGCAGCAGCCGGCCATGGGTTTCTGGGAGGGAAGTCAGAAGGAAGCATTTGCTGTGCTGCACAGCAGGCTCAGCAGCACTGAGTCGGGGTCGGCAGCTAGCCAGCCGCATGCAGCCGCTACTAGCACTTGCTGCCAGTGCAGGACGTCATGCAGCCCTCCTTGGTGCAGGCCTTGCACTTGGAGCCCCACAGCTGGCTGCACTTCCTGCACTGCGTGCCGTCCACGTACTGGCCGGAGGGGCCTGAGGCAGAAGGGGGGCGTGGTGGGGGCAGACCGGTGAATTTTGGTAGGGGAGGCCTGCTAATATGGTGGGAAGCAGCCCGGCTGAATGCCCCTGCATGCAGACTGTTGTTTGGCAGGGGAAATGCCGAGCGCCGCCGTCCATGCCAATATGCACCAGCGTAACAACTCCACCTGATACAGCACTCTGTTTCAAGCCGGCAGCTTACAATTTTTGGGCGGTGGCGGCGGCGGCGGGGGGCGGGGCGGCGGCGGCCTTGGCGGCGGCGGCCTAGGTGGCGGCGGCTGCAAACGGGTGAGCGGCAGACAAGGTAGCATTGGTATCAGGATGCAAGTCAGGTGGCAGGCTTGGCATGCAATCTGGCTGATTCCATGCCAGCAGGAAGCTAACAGCAGTGGCGCAGCGGAGCAGGAACAACACGTGTGCCACAGCTGCGCTCACCGAGGGCGGGGGCGGACGAGGCGGCTTGGGCGGCGGTGGCTGCAGTGGGGGCAGGGCAGGAGGCAGGGTCGGGACCAATGGAATACACTCAAGGCAGCAGCAGTGGCACGCAAACACTTTCGGTCTGCTTGCACCTGGCTGCGCAGGGAGGCAGGCTTCCCTTCATGTCCCAGGCCAGCAGTACTCACCGAAGGCGGGGGCGGCCTGGGAGGCGGCGGGCTCTTCTGGCCTGGCCGCTTCACCGGTGGCGGCGGCTGCAGGGCAGGCCAGAGCAGCATTGTCTGAACTGGCTAGGTGCAGCAGCGCATGCAGCGAGCGCCCCAGCGGTTCAGCCAGGCTGGGAGGAGGTGGGCAGTAGCCATGCAAAATAGCACAGGTGCCCTCGTCAACTAAGCCTCCGCGCCCACCTGCGGCGGCGGCGGCCGTGGCGGCGGCGGCGGTGGCTGCGGCTTCTTGCCCGCGCGCTCAGGCGGCAGCCGCGGGAACACGCTCTCCCCAAAATACTCGGAAAGCGTGTTGAAAGCATTGAGGCGGCGGCCCTCCCGGATCTGCAGCTGCCCGTCTGGCAGGGTGGCCGTGAGCTGCGGCAGCACGTCTGCGCCATCCACAATCGCGTCCTTCACATCCCGCATGTCGATGCCGTTCTCTACGCCGCTGTAGTTCTGGGCAGCCAGCACCAGGCCGGCCACGCCGCCCGCAAGTGCTGCCGAAAACGAGGTGCCCGTCTCCTGCGGGGCAGTGGCGGCAGTCGGGGTTGGTAACAATGCGCGTTTGGTCAGCGGCTGGTAAGGGAGGCAACGGGCTGACTCCCACGCATATGCACAAGCGGCACGTGGTGCGCAGACTCGAATGCAGGCCGCCGTTGTGCGCCGCCCTGCCTGCCGTCCCACCTGCCTTCTCCTCCGCTCGTTGCCGCCACCAAGCGAAACATCACTACCTGGTCACAACCATCCTCCCACCTGGTCACAACCATCCTCCCACCCTCACCAGCGACACCGGCCGCGTGCCCGCCTTCTTCGCTTCTGCTGCCGTCCGCAGGCGGGTGGTCAGCAGGCTGACCCCTGGGGCCGCTACGTCCACAAAAGTGCTGCCGTAGTTGCTGCCGCCCGCAGCATCGCTGCCTGAAGTGCTGGCGTCCCGCTTGGCTGGCACAGCCCACAGCCTGTCGTTGATGTCTGCAAAGGGAGGCAGCAGCCCGGTGTAAGCAGGGCCTGCTGGGCAGCCCAGGTTGCAGGCTATGGACACACCGCTGTGCTGTGCAAGCCGGCAGGCACAGCATTCCGCCAACCTACAATACCTGGCTGCCAACCCTGGCCTGCTGGAAAGGGCCGCGCACCTGTGGCCCCCACAGTCAGGATGCTCTCCGCCTGCAGCTGCGCTGGCACGAAGAAGTAGGTGCCGCCGCTCTGCTGCGGCGCCAGCTGCCGCCCGTCGTTGCCGGACGCGGTGACAAAGAGGTGTGTGCGCACCACCGTGTCGTTCTGCAGCAGCTCTTGCATGTCTCCAAACACGCCGGGCGGGCTCTTAGCGTCCGACCAGGCCTCGATGTCCAGCTTGCCCAAGTTGGCGCCCCACGAGTTGACTGCAGGATCCAGGGGGCAGGTGGGCAGGTGGGAGGCGGCGGTTGAGCCAATTGCCAAGGTGGCGGTTGAGCAGCTGAGCAGGCAAGCGCTCCTCGGCCGAGCCGCAACAGCTGATTGCCAAATTATCGGGCACAGTGCATTCAGGGGCACCCACACTTGCCGTACAGCCTCGGCCGCACCTGAGATGGAGGCGCCCTTGGTGAGGCACCAGTTGAGGCAGCGGAGCGCGTCGCTGGCGTAGCCCCACCCGCTCTTGTCCATGAAGCGGCAGACATACAGCGCGGCCTGTGCGGCAGGGGAGCAGGGTTGGGGGCAGCTGCCTTGAGTACCCAATATCCCAGCAGCGCCCCTGCTGGGCGGGCAGCCGGCCGCAGTGCGCAACCTTGCCACCCGCCGTCCTTTTCGGCGTTTTCAGGACCAAACAGTAGCTGCCGCGGTAGGTGCAGCGATCGGAAGCTGCCGTGGCAGCGGCAATTGGCAGCAGCAGCAGCGTTGCAGCAGCAGCAACCGTGGCAGCCATTCAGGCAGCACCAGGCCCAGCAGTGGCAGCAGCAGCAGCAGCAGCATGGCGAGTCACAGCGGCAGCAGCAGCCCATAGTTGCCATCACGACCGCTACCGCCGCACTCCCAGCAGCAGCAGCAGGACAGCCACACAGCAGGCCAGGCTGGCGAGGCTCACCCCTCCATACATGACGCCTGCTGCGCCCTGGTTGTCGCCGGTAGCAGCCACCACTCCAGCCACCTTGGTGCCGTGGCCAAACTCGTCCGCTGCGGCGGTTACGCCCTTGGTTTCCACGCCACCGGCATAGCGCACTCCATCCACACACGCTGAGCGCGTCAGGCTGCTGCCCACCACCGGCCGCACTTGCAGGTCAGGGTGGCCGCAGTCCACTCCAGAGTCCACGATGCAGATGCGGGTGTGGGTGCGCCCAATCACCAGCTTGCCCCAAGCGTAGCCGGCGCTGATGCGCTCTAGGGCCCAGGAGCTGCCATCGGCAGGGGCCGTGTAGGGCATCACTGGCGTGTCTTGGGTGGCATGCACCCAGAAGTCGGGCGACACCTCTAGCACGGCTGCAGGGCGGAGCAGAGGACGAGGGACGGGGCGCAGGGGGCTTGCAAGTGGGTGTGCAAGCAACGTGGGGCTCCAGTGAGGCGAGCAGCCGCCTCCGCAGCAGCTGGCGCGCACTCCTGCTTGCTGCAACACATGCAAGTCAAGCCGCCAGGCTTTGCTGGCACTTGTTCCACCACCCAGCCGCTCACCGGGGTCGGCCTTGAGCCGCTGGGTGGCTTGAGCTACCGTCTCTCCTGCCCGCGTCGCAGCGGTGACGCCCACGTGCCCCGCCGCCAGCGGTACGGCTCCGCGGCCCGCCGCCACGGCCGCAGCTGCCGTGGGGCCCTGCGGCTTGCGATACTTGACATAGAGCTGCCCAGGGACCACGGGGTTGGCTAGCCGGGGATCAGGGCCCTGCGCCCGTGCAGCAGGCACCTGCAGCTGCGGCAGAAGGTGTGGCGGCAGCCGGCGGCGGCGGTGAGGGGCCTGTAATAGGCTGGGTCGGCCCGCTTGCGCGGCTGCACAAGTCATGGCAAAGCGCCAGGGTGCGGATGGCGCGGCGGGGAGCCGCTGCCCGCGCGCCCGCGCACCTGGGTGGTCACTAGCAGCAGCAGGCAGCAGAGCAGGGTGCCGCTGGCACCCCAATTGGGCGCCATGCCCCGCCTCGCTGTGAGTGAGCTGCTCAGGCGGCGCGCCGAGCGAGGACGCTCAGGGGTTCAACACATTTGCGCGGGCTAGGGCTGTTCTTGGGTGCCGAGCTGCAGTGCTGTGGGTCTGTTGCAATGATTCGCAAGGTGGGAGGGGGAGCCGACACGCCACACTGCTGTCCCTCACCCAGCAGTGCCATTGCATGGGCGGCCTTTTGAGGTGGCCTGCAGCGTCGATGGCACCCACCAGCACATTGGCAGGCCTCCGATCGAGCACACAGTGCAGCCCCCGCCCGCAGAAGCAGAGGGAGGCCAGCGATGGAGAAGAGCTCGTCCTTTGGCTCCAAGCTGGAGGAGCAGGCCACGGGCAAGGTGAGGAGCAGTGCAGCGCGTTGGGCATTGCGGTGATGCCGCCGCCGCCGCCGCCACCGGAAGCCCAGCCGCCGCCAGCCTCGACGCCTTGCGTTGTTGATGCCACTCGCACAGCTGCTGCGCTCCTGCCCGCAGGCGGAGCTGTCGTACAGCTACTGGGCCGCCAAGGCAGCTGCCGGCGCCCCTCCCCCGGAGCCCAAGGCAAGCTGCTGGTTGCTGTGGGGCACGCCTGCGGCTGCTGGGCTCCAGGCGGCGAGTGTTCGCTGAGGTCCCTGCTTCAACTTGACCATGTGACTTCCGCTGTAGTTCAAAGCGTCCGCATAACGAACAGCTGTGTGCACCACTCCTATCTCATTGCAGAAGCTCACGGACGAGGAGGCGGCGGCGGCGGCGCAGCAGCTGCAGCACACGCAGAGCGGCGCGAGCGCATGGAACGCAGGTGGGGTGCCAGGCTCCTGATTGGGTGGGTCTGTCAGCCAGGGCAACACGTGCCTTATGCTTGCAAGTGGCAGGCAGGGCAGTCGGTCAATCTTGGTGTAGCGCACAACATGCTTCTACACCCAGCCCCGCCTGTGCCCGCTCCTCACAAAGCATATCCCCCCCCGCCCGCAGCCGGGACATTTGAGGAGAAGAGCATTTCGCTGGCCTGGGTGCAAGAGCAGCTGGGCGCGCTGCTGGGCGAGCTGCGGCACAGCCACCAGGGCGCCTCGGTGGCAGTAGAGGAGGTTGTGTCCTGCAGGCAAGCCCGCTGCTGCACTGCTGTGGGGATGGGTTAGTGCGCTGGACTGGGAGGAGCTTGCTGTTTGGGGAGGGAAAGCACGCTACATTTGGAGAAGCTTGCTGCTGCCTGCTGTGCTGCTGCCGCAACGGCTGCTGTTGACCAGCTTGCTTATGGCAATTGCCTGGCTGGTCCTGCCCGTCTGCCGCGGCGAGGCGCACCAGAGGCTAGCACTCTCGGCTGCTTGCATATAAGTTGGGCCCGGCTTGCCAGTCGCTTTCCGGCTGACACCTCTCACACCGCCACTGCCCCTGCTTGCCCGCAGCGGTGAGGCGCACCAGTGGCTGGTGCGCGGCAAGAAGCGGGCGGGCTTTGAGCTCAACTTTGAGTTCAAGTGGGCCTGCCAGCTGGACGGCGCTCAAGTCAAGGGCACAGCCAAGTGAGGGTCGGGGCGGAGGGTTCGCTGCTTGGTGGTGCACATGTGTGCTTTGTGCAAAGCTGTTGAGTGGCCCTGCTGCTGAGTGGCGCTGCTGCAGTTGCAGGCTGCTCTGCTTCCGCTTGCTAGACGTTGCTGTGAACTCAGCTGGCCGGCAGTGCAGGCAAGCGCCCTAGCGCCAACCGGGGATCCCCGGCCCTCTGATTGTGCAGGGTGCCGCATGCCGCAGCAGACGAGCTGGATGAGCTGTCGCTTGAAGTGACAGCTGACAAGGCGGCTGCGGAGGGAGAGGGCAGCGATGGGCCCACAGTGGAGCAGCGGCGGAGGGGGGAGGAGGCGGCCCGCAGCCTGCTGCCGCTGCTGGAGCCTGCGCTTGAGCAGCTGCTGGAGCGCTGCCGGCAGAAGTGAGCAGAGCGGCAGGCAGGCCCTGGCTGGCTGGCTGTTGCAGCGTGGCGAATGCACATTGCGCCGCGCAAGGCTGGGTTCAGCAGCGGCGGGGCACTTCGTTCGATTCCCCACCTGCGCCTGCCACCCAGTAATTTCATTCATCACTAATTTTCAAACTTGAAACTTGCAAAGCACTGCATGCAGCTGCTTCATACAGCAATGTAAGAAGTGACAGCCAGTGCGTCAAACACATGAGCTGTTTTGCAGAGTTGTTGATGGCTGCAAAGCTGCAGGGGACGTGGCTGTCGCCCTCCCCTCCATTCCAGCTGCTGCTGCTTGGCTGTTCGAAGCTTCGCCACGGCCAGAAAACATGCAGCATCCGGCAGCGGTGCGGCTTGCATAGCAGCCAAAAGAAGCAAGCCAGTCAGCAGGAAGCCGGGCGGTGTAGCCCATAAGAATACAGATGCAAACTGTGCCTTCAGGCGTGGGGCAGCTGCCCTTACAAGGGCGCAGGCCTGGTTGAGGTTTCAAGCTTGAACTACTGAGCAGTGTGCTGCCTCCAGCGGGGTCCAGGCGTGCGCTCAGCCTGGCCGCTTGGAGCCGCCGCAACTTAGGTTGTTACCATGGTCGGCCTTGACCAGTCAACACTTGCATCAACAAAACTTATGCATTGCCACGCCTGACATCTGCTAGCATGCTTGGTGCTGGCACCATGCATAACGTCTCTGCACATGGCTTGCAGCAGGCAGTCGAGGACGCACGACTTACAAAGTTAGGTGCCCGTCCTTGCTGAAAAGGCAAGGCAAATAGATACTACAGGCACACTCAAAGCAAGCGGGAACCAGCTGTGCGCTGGGGTTGAATACATCATATTGTTCAGCCCTCACAGCCAGGTGGACAGCGGCTCCGCTGCTGCCTTGACAGCAGTGCAGCAGCAGCTCAGCGGGCAGCGCGCCCAGCGTGCACCCCGCCTGCTGCGCTGTGCGGCCGTGTTCTGGTGTGCAGTAGCGTTTTAGATTGTGGACACGACAGCAACAAAGTCAGGAAATGCAGGCGCCTGCCCATCCCAGGTCCCTCCTCGCACGCCATGCCGCCGCCGCAAGGCGTCCGATCCTTCAAATGTGCCTGGCGTGATGCCCAGCAAATGGTTGCCTGGTTCTAATCATTACTAACAATCTGCCTGGAACAAGGATCAATCTGACGCATCAAAATCTGCGGCGCCCGCAGGCCGGTGCCATTGCCTCGCTCAGACCGCGGGAAAGAACCATCAATGCGAGCAGCAGGGAAGAAGAGCGCAACGAGGGACGAAGCACATGGGAAAATGCAATCGCCATCTGCCGTACAAACATGAAACGTGGGGATCGAGCGGAGGAGAGGGAAAACCGCACAGTTGTGCGTGCAGGCAGTGTGCAAGGCCAGAATGAAAGCCTGCTGGGGGCCCAAGGTGAAGCGGCGGCGCTGCCTCAGTTGCTCTTGCTCATCTGCGCCTCGCTGGGCCGCCGCTGCACCACCACAGTGCCGCTGCCGGCGCTGGCGCTGCCACCCTGAGCGCCGCTGCCGCTCTGCAGCGCCTCTGCCGCCTTGGAGGGCAGGGCAGCCAGGGCAGCCGCCTTGTTGTACAGGCCTGCCAGGTCATCCATCGCTTCCTGGGGGCTGCTGTAGCTCAGCGCGCGCAGCACCAGCGTCAGCTCCAGGCCCAGCTGCAGTTGGGTGGGTGCAAATAGAGTTAGCAGTGAGTGAGCAAGAGGTGTAACTGCTGTTCACTGGATGCGGGCACGGCAGCACGGCAGGAGCGCAGCACGTCACTACACACCAGAGGCAGCTTGTGCCCTGTGCGATGCACTCACCACGCCCAGGAATTGCAGGGTGGTGTGGAAGTTGAGGGCCACAAAGCCCAGGCCGCCCAGCGCCGCCGCCGCGGTGACCGCCGTGCCCGGCTGCCGCAGGCCCGACAGCTGGCTGGCCGCCTTCTCCACCACTGCAGGGCAAATGGGAGGGTAGGCAAGGAAGAGTGAGGAGAATGAGGAGGATGAAGCCAGCAAGGCACACGTTGAGCAGGCGCAAAAAGCAGAAATGGTGCCTGACCCGGCCGTGCATTTTAGCGGGGGATGCAGGAAAGCAGCCGGCACGCACCGGTCTCCGCCACATCGCCCACAGCGTCCAGCGCAGAGGCATCGTACTCAGAGGTCTGCGAGAACAAGTTTCAGGGTGGGTGGGGCAAGGACCTGATCAGTCTGTGCACAGTGTGCAGCAATCCGAGCCAATAGGCAGCCAGGCACGAAGAGACCCGCGCCGTGCACGTGCGCCCAGGTGCACCCACGCCTGCACCCCCAGTCTGCCGCACGTACCTGCTTCACGCCCAGCCCTGCCGCCTGCCACGCCTTGAAGCCGCCCGCCAGCGTGTAGGCGCGGCGCACGCCCGCCGCCCGCAGCGCACGCGCCACCGTCTTTGCGTTCTCGCCCTGTAGGTAGCAGAGGGAGGAAGCACATGTCATGTACCGTTCAACAGAGCATGCAGTTTTGCCGCTTTGGCACTCTCGCCCTGCCAACAAGAGAAGGGTTGAGCAGCGCCAAAAGCGAAAGGCTGGGAGAAAGCAACACATCAGTGCGTGTCAGACACCAAGTCACAATTGATCCTCTCAAAGCCCCGGCGCACCTGGTTGTCCATCACAATGACCTTGGTGGAGCCGGGGCTGACCTTGGACAGGGAGGCCACCTCCAGCGCCTGCGGCACGCAGCATGGTGCAGGCGTTTCAAGCATGAGCGAGTACCGGCGTGCGAGCAACCGTGCAACGGTGCCCAACCAGCGCAGCAGCACATGACACCGAGGGCAGTGCGGCATGGCACAAAAGAGCGCTCCAAGCACCCACCTGGATCTCAAGGGCCACCGCTGAGGCGTCACGCACGCGCCGCGCCACGCTGGGCAGCAGCTGCAGGGCAACAGGAGCAGTGGTGGGCAGCAGCAGGCCAGGTTGATGTCGTGAGCTTGGAGCATCGGGCAGCATGCATGTGCAAGACTTGCACGCCGTGCTGCTGTTCCAGTCCATGTCATGTGGGCCCCATTTTGCACTGCAACGCCCCACGCACCCGCACGGGCGGCACCGCTGCGCCCTTGCCCAGTGCTCCGCGCCGCAGCTCAGCCACACCATTGGCCACTCGCGCCGCGTCCGTCCGCACATCCAGCAGCAGCGCGTCCTGGGTCTGCGGTTGGTAGGGTGGAAGAATGGAGAGGTATTTTAAGTCAGGAGGCGGGCTGTGTGCACCATCAGTCATTATAGGTAGGTAGGCAATGCACTGTTGCAAGCTGGGAAAGGCAACTGAACATGCAAACAACCCGCACAAGCAAGCAGCCTCACAACCCCCAAGCCCCCTGCACCTGCAGCACTTGCAGCGCCTCCTCCGGCTGCAGCACGCCCGAGTAGCCGCCATAGGCTGCCCGCCAGCCCAGCAGCGCCGGCACACCCAGGCCCAGGCCCGCCGTCACTGCAACGGTGGTGCTGTCGGTGCCGGCCACCTGCTGCGCTGCCTTGCCCACCACAGAGCCGGCTGCGGGAGAGAAGGGTAGGGTGGTACAACTCAGTATTTTGCTCGAGGTGTGGCGGAGGTGGGTTGTCTAGCGGCTTCTTGGCAAAATGGATACAAGTGAGCTGATCGCCTGCTAGCAACAAGAACACCCCTGCCTGCCTCGCATGCCCACCTGTGCTGAGCGCGTCCTGCACCTCAGGCGGCAGCAGCCCCGCCACCTGTGAGTAGGCATCGGCCGCGGCAGCACCCACTGCGCTGGTGGCACCTCCCACTGCGCCGCCCACTGCGTTGGTGGCGCCGCCGACCGAGGAAGAAATGGCGGAGGTTACACCGCCCACCAGCGAGCTGACGTTGTCAGAAATGATGCTGACCTGTGTGTGGGAGAGTGCAGGGCAGGCAGGCAGGCAGGCTGGTGGGTGGGCGACGGATTGAACGAGCTGCTGGCCCACAACAAAAGTGCATTAGGCGTTGCGAGCTGCAACACAGGTTAGGCGTTGCGAACCACAGCACAGCATTCCCTGCCCTGCAAGCAGCTGCAGCTGCACACTCCCTGCCCAGGTGCAGCTTCGCACAGCCTACCCGCCAGCGCACCTCTGTGTTGAACTCCTTGGTGGCCCCCTCCAGGAAGCGCTGCGCCGCATCCACAGTGCCGCTGGTCACGTCGGTGGCGGCACCACCCAGCGCACCCTTCAGGCCTGCAGCAGACTCTTTGAGGCTGGCGGCAGCCGCCGCCGCCTGCGCCGCCGCTGCAGCGGCAGCCTCGCTGGCTGCCTTGCCGGCCCCGGCTGCTGCATCTGCTGCGCCGCCCAGGGCGGCAGCAGCGCCGTCAGCAGCTGAGGAGAGGCCCTTGCCGGCGGCAGCACCCGCATCGCCCATCGAGTCGGCCAGCGGCTTGGCGGCTGCCTTGCTGGCCTTGACCGCAGCACCCGCGTCGTCGCCGTACCCCGGCGGCTTGTTCTGCAGCTGCTCCAGCACAAAGTCCATGCCTTGGGAGGGCGTGGGCGGCTCGGTGGGAGGGGGAGCAGTGCGCAGCAGCTCGGTGCCGGGCACCGGGTCAACAGTGACGGCTGGTGCGGGCGGCGCCGCCTCGCTGGCCGCTGCCGCCACCTTCTTGGCACTGGTGGCGGCGCTGTCGGTGGGCGTGGCCAGCGCATCGCGGAACAGCGCGCTGATGTCCGTGTCAACGGCGGCCGCCGCCGTCCGCACCGCTGCCCGCTGCCGCACGCCGCCGGCGGCAGCACGGCGCGCGACCTACGTGTCGGGGGAGTGGCACATTGGAGGTTGGAGGCTGCTAGAGCGCGCATGAGCGGGCTGAGCGCGGCTGCAACGGCTGGGCGGGGGCGAGCGGGCCTCACCTTGTGCAGGGCGGGCGCCCGGCTCTGCACTGCCGTCGACTGCATAGTGGAGAGCACTCGGTTGCTTGTGTGCAGCCACAAACGAGCCGGCCACGCCTAGGAGCCGAGGCTGTTGGTGGGTCGCTGCTCGCTGCACCGCCCGCTCTGCCGGCTCTGCTAGATGATCCCTGGTCACTGCAGACTGTGATGCGCAGGTCCCCAGCGCCGATGCAGCGGGCAGGGTGCAACGAGCATTTGGGATAGCAGCGACCGCACGGCGCAGCACGGGCGTGTGGACCCCCCAAAAAAAGACGCACCCCAATGGGCATTGTTTCAAAAAGGGTTGCCGGCTTGCAGCGCCTTGCAAGTGCGCAGGCCACAGGCTGAACGAACCTGGGGGCCTGCCGCCGCTGCCGCTACCGCCTGCCACTACCAACCACAGGCCTTGTAGAGTGGCCCCATGGTCACAGGCCTGGGTGCACGCACACTGTTACATGCATGCGTCAAGGGTTGGTGCGGGGGGCAAAGACAGCGGGCAGGTAGCATGGCCCACCGCCGCCCCACCGCCAAGGATCCAGTGGTCAACAGAGGGCGGCATCACGGCTGTGGCTGAGATTGCAAGCAGGCATGCAGGGTGCTGCAGGGCAGAGCAGAGCAACAACCGAGGTGGCAGGTGCCTATTGTCTGGAAATGTGCCTTGCCAGGACTGGCAGCCACCACCGTTGCTGCCCCTCGGCACAACACACGCCGCAGCGCCGCAGCCCGCCTGGCGCCATGCCGGCGCCGCCGGCCGCTCTGCAGCTCACGACACCGTTGCCTTTGTTGCCAGGTCCGCCTCCAAATCGTCCAGCAGCGCATCATCGTCGGCATCGTCATCGTCATCATCAAACAGCTCCTCCTGCGGTTGTATGGAAGCAGTGGACCAACCGATTTAGCAGCAAGCGACTTGATTGGCAAGTCGGCCGGGAGGGCGGCAAGCAGCAGCGTTGCCGGGCGGCAAGTGCAGGACCGCCAAATGGCACAGTGTGCGCCTGCTCAGCTGAGAGGCAGCAGAGCAGGCGCGTGCAGGGCAGCTGTGTGGGGCCGCAAACGAGCCAAGCAGTGCGGCTGCAGCACTCCCAAGCCCGCTAGTGCCCAGCCTACAGCCACCCAAGCTCACCGCTTCCGCCGCCGATAGCTGCAGCGTAGTGGCCACGCCTCCGCCGCCCGCCCCGCTGCCGCTCGCGCCGCCTGCCCCTGTACCCGCTGCGGCGGCGGCCGCCTCGGCTGGCGCCGCATCCGCGGCCGCCGCGCTGGCTGCTCGCGCTTGCTGCAGCGCCTCTGCCGCCTGCTGCTCCATGCGCCGGATCTCGTCCTCCTCCTGGCCGCGGTCCCGCTCGATCGCGTCTGCAAAACAATGGGAGGAGGGCAAAAGCAGGAGGGTGTCGAAAGGGCCTCAGAAGGTATAGCAACAGGGCGTGCTGCTGGACGTGAGCATACATGTGCAGCGCAGGCCCAACAGCCGTGTCGCAACTGCCCCAAGCGAGGCAGCAGACGGGCTTCTTCTCAGGCTGCTCACCCGAGGCGGAGACATCGTCCTGCGCCACAAAGCCCTCCTCCAGGAAGATCTCGCGCCCTGCAGAAAAATGATCTCAGTTTCAGTCAAACACGGCACTATCAGGTCTTAGAATGTGGCTTGCAACTATTCAGCTCCAGGACGATCTCGCGCCCTGCGGAAGCACCGAGCAATGCTCATAACATGTGGAGTTCAGCAACCCTCCCCTCCCGCTTGACAGCAGCGATCGCCACCTCGCCTGCACGCACAAGCACAGGGGCTACCAACCCTGCCCGCACAGCATGAACAATGAACCCGCCCACTCAGCCCACCCGTGATGACCCCCTTCTTGCGCCGCTCCGCCTCCTTCTCCTCCGCCTCCTTCTGCTTGGCCTCCTCCTTGGCCTTCATCCAGGCAGCAAACGTCTGCGGGCATGGGAGCAGAGAAGCATATGGCAATACAGGGTTGTGAGAAGCAAGAGCGAGAGCAGCATTCGGACCGCGCACCGTGCTGCGGAATGGGAATTGACCATTGCAGCACGCACAGCACAGCGTGGCCCAGGCGCAGCAATGCACGCACAGCACAATAAATTCTGCAGCGCGGCACAGCACAGCACAGCGCAGCGCGGCGCAGCGTGCCGCACCTCCTCTGTGACCGGCGTCTTGGCCTCCACCTTTGCCCGCTCCTCCTCGATCGCCTCCTCCACGCTCTGGCGCTGCAGCACAGGGGCGAAACAGAGGAAGCAGAGCTGCAGTCAGCTCAGCCGCTGCAGGGGAGCGATAACTTGCAAGCAGCAAGCGGCCGCCAACGACAATAACCAGTCAGATGCATTCAGGCATATCCTTCCTCATGCTGGCCGCCTCCAGCAC
>VFQO010007603.1_pt1 | contig 40099 bp, 70 predicted proteins | sample 3512331 | NCBI WGS metagenome assembly VFQO01 (sample SAMN10412371, study PRJNA504923) | tailings metagenome | isolation source: Replicate 3 from Balatoc abandoned mine | place: Philippines: Itogon, Benguet | collected 2017-08-28 | reverse complement strand
GCCAGATCACGGTGGACCGCCCCGATCTGCAGGGCCTGTCCATCCGTAAGGTGCGCTTGCATTGGTCGCTGAGGTTGATTGCCGGGATTAGCTGCAGGTCTGCACCTGCCGCTTGGGAATCCTTGCCTGCCAAACCGGCGGCTGCGATGCCTGCGCCGCCTGCTCAGCTTCCCGGATGCTGTGGGCCGGGAGATCCTCAGCAATCCATGCTGAACCCGCGTCCCTCGCTGCCCTGTCACCCAAACACATCTCGCTGCTCTACTCTGCCGCAGGTGCACGCCCGCGGCAAGACCATTGGCAAGGATGTGGACTTTGAGAAGATTGCCCGCCGCACCCCCGGCTTCACCGGTGAGTTGTCGGAAGGAAGAGGAGCCAAGCTGCAGGGGTTGATGACTGCTGGGAGGCATGCAGTGAAGCGCAGTCGGCGCAGCTCAGCTGCTGGGTTTGTGCAGGTCACCACAGCATGTCCTGTGGCAATCATGTTGATGTTTTGGCCTTGTATGGTGTTTGTTGCCCCTGCTGCAGGCGCCGACCTGGCCAACCTGATGAACGAGGCGGCCATCCTGGCGGCCCGCCGCAACCTGAAGGAGATCTCCAAGGTGGGCCTGCAAGCAGTGCAATCAATTACCATGTGGCATTCATACCTTGAGTGCAGCTGCCGTCGGCCTGCATGGGGGGCGTGATTGCAAGCTGTGGAACCGTCTTGTGTCGATTCAGTGCAGCAGCCCCGTCTGCCATGCACCATCCTCAAGTTATCCCTGTGATCCTTCCCCTGAGCAGGACGAGATCGCCGATGCCCTGGAGCGCATCATTGCTGGTCCTGAGAAGAAGGGCGCGGTGATGAGCGAGAAGAAGAAGCGGCTGGTGGCGTACCACGAGGCCGGCCACGCCCTGGTGAGAGCTGTGCCTTGCCGCTACATTTTGGGGGTGCTGCGCTTCCACCACCCTAGCACGCTGCCACTTCAGCCTGCGCACAAGAGTGGGCCACGCGTCTCATAGCCATGCCGCTCCAGCCCTGTCAACCGCCACTCCATTGCATTGCTTTTTCAATGTGTCCTTCGCAGGTGGGCACCCTCATGCCCGAGTATGACCCCGTGACCAAGATCTCTGCCGTGCCCCTTTCTTCCCTCACTCCCTCCTCCTTTTAACCTTTATTCCACTTCGCAGGTGGGCGCCCTGATGCCCGAGTACGACCCCGTGACCAAGATCTCCATTGTTCCCCTTGCTGCTCTCACACCTCCTCCTTTTAACCTTTATTCCACTTCACAGGTGGGCGCCCTGATGCCCGAGTACGACCCCGTGACCAAGATCTCCATTGTTCCCCGCGGCGCCGCCGGCGGCCTCACCTTCTTCGCGCCCTCCGAGGAGCGCCTGGAGTCTGGCCTGTACAGCCGGTGAGCTTTCAGAGATGCTTTGGGAAAAGGTGTAGACTGTGGAGTTGAGCCTCTACAGCTGGTGAGCGACCACGTGTTAATGACTGTCTCAGATTGTTGGGTTTTGGCTCTGGGTGGTCGGCTCAGCTGGGCCCTGCAGCCTGCAAACTGCGCAGCGCCTGCGCTGTCCAGCCGTCGCCGTGCCATGCTCTCATGCAGCAACCCAGCTGCTGCATGCTGTGGCGCAACCCCTCCTGATTCCAATGTCCCATGCCATTTCAATTCTCCAACCTGCAGCTCCTACCTGGAGAACCAGATGGCTGCTTCTCTTCAACTGATTGATCATTGATGTTCCGAATGTTTCGACCCCCTGCAGCTCCTACCTGGAGAACCAGATGGCGGTGGCCCTGGGCGGCCGCGTGGCCGAGGAGCTGATCTACGGCCCCGACAACGTCACCACCGGCGCCTCTGGCGACTTCCAGCAGGTGCGAACTGCTTGGGCTTTTGAGGCAGGAAACCGTCTGCTTGCCAGCCGCTGCTGCTGCTTCTGTGTGTGGTTGCAGCTTGTGAGGGCCTTGCTTCGCGCTTCAAATGCCTTGCACCCAACTTGCCATGCGCCGCCACCTCGTTTGCCTGTTGTGCAGGTGTCTCGTGTGGCACGCATGATGGTCTCTCAGATGGGCTTCTCCAAGAAGCTGGGCCAGGTGGGCTTAGGTTTCATTTCTTGCAGACCAGGTTCTGCTCGCCGCATCTGCTGTACGACGTGACGTGCTGCCGCCTGCTGCATGTTTTGTGCGCAGCCTGGCCCCTCGTTTTGTCTGGTTCAAATGTTTGTGTTGCTGGGAACTGCAGCTTGCCCAGGCGTCTCCAAGAGGCTGGGCCGGGAGGGCTCGTGGCTCGTGGAACACGGCCTGGGCCTGTTGAGCCGCGCGCTGCATGCCACGCACAGCCCCTCAGCTGCACACTCCAGCCCTGACGCAAGCTCACCCGCCGTGGCTCCCGCACTTGCCTCCCCCTGCAGGTGGCGTGGAGCGGCCAGGGCGGCAACAGCTTCCTGGGCGCGCAGATGGCGCAGCCCGCCGACTGCTCCGGCGAGACGCAGGACGCCATTGACGCCGAGGTCAAGGTGTGTTGTTGCGCTGCGCTGTGCTGTGCTGTGTCATGCTGCGCTGTGCGTGAGCTGGATGTGTTCGATTCGGCCCGCAGCCGGTCAGTTGTTGCGGCTGTCCTCCTCCCCACACCTCTCTATGCCTGCGCATGTTCACGGTTGCCGCCTGCTCCCCCCTCTGCCCATGTTTCAGGACATTGTCGACCGCGCGTACCGTGCCCAAGTGCCAATCCAGCAGATCATTTGCTTCCCCTGCTAACCAGTCCTATTTGGCTGTTTAATCCTTTTCCTTTCAGGACATTGTGGACCGCGCGTACCGCCGCGCCAAGGACCTGGTGCAGCAGAACATCAGCGTGCTGCACGAGTGCGCCGACCTGCTCATGGAGCGTGAGCAGATTGACGGCGAGGACCTGCAGGCAAGCACGCTTTCAGCTCAACTGCTTTCTTATATTGTGCTTGAGAGGGAGGTGTTGTGTATCTGCCGCTCCTGCTGATGGAGCGGGAGCAGATTGACGGCGAGGACCTGCAGGCAAGGAAGAGTGGGAATGCGTTAGGGCAGCAAACTCGGCTCTCTTCAGTGGCTGCATGCTGATGGTGTCACGCTTGCAGCTCGCACAGTTGCAAGCAGCTGTGTGCGCTGCTGCTGCGCTGCCAGCCTGCTGCGAATGCACGCCCACCGGTGCAGGCCCATGCTCAGCTTGGATTCACTGTTGACCCCTCTCTGCGCTTCTCCTTACATTGCTGCCATTCCCTTCATTCCTGCAGGCGCTGCTGGTGGAGGCGCAGGCTGAGCAGTACCTCAAGCTGGACGAGCCCTCTGTCACCATCCCCTACCGCGCGGCATAAACCAGCTGCGGCAGAAGCAGTGGCAGGCTCGGCAGCGGCTCCAGCGGCAGGCGGGCTGGCAGGCGGCATTCGCCCTGCCAGCTTGGCTGCAGCACGCTGAGCCACGCTGAGCCGGCTGCTGCGGCCCCGCTGAGCCATGCTCCCCCCAACGATGACTGAAGGAATGGCCTATTGTTTTGGTGCTTGTGTTCGTGTGGTTGAGACGATATCCGGCGCGGGTTTGCCCCATGCCGCGCCGCACCCTTGCTATTTCGTTCCGACTCGCTCGCTGCGGTGCCTGCTGTGGTCCCCGCAGCGCGCCCCAGCGTCACCCCGTCTGTACCAACCGCAACCCTCTCCCCTCTGCGCTGCCCCCTGCATCTGATACACCCCTCTCTGTTTTCCCCAGCTTCCCCGGCTCTGTAAAGTAGTAAACAGACCATGCTGTGGCACCAGCAGTGCGAATTCAGTGAAGCAGCGGTGTCTGCATAGCTGCAGAGCCTGTGGGTTGCTTGGGGCAGCTGAGTGGTTGGTCTGCCTCCCCAATCCAAAAGCTGCTGGACTGCCTTGCCTGCCTGCCTCACCCCAACTGCTGGCCCCACCGCCTTGCCTGCCCCTGCCTGGGTTCACTTCCCCATTTCAAAGCAACGCAATTTACAACAATTGCTGCACAATTTGCCAAGAGGTTTGGTCCTGAGAGCAGGGCACATGTGTTGGGGCGTGGCTAGTTGCGGTTGAGCTAGATTGAGGCTGCCGGGTGGGGAGGGGGTGCCCCCGGCGGGCTTGGAAAAGCAACAACGCACGAGCGTTGCAGGTTTCATTCGTTGGGGGGTTGGGCTGTGAGATGGAGGGACGGGGCGGGCAGGAGGGGCGGCAGGCATGGCCGCTCTCATCAAAGGCAGGGCCCACTGAAGGAAGGAAGGAGCCGCAATGAGGCAGGAAGGAATCGGTTGACAGAAATAAACCACTGGGCACAGGCACCGCACGATACCGCATGGCATGGGGCAAGGGCAGGCACGAGGGGTGTATTAGATGGGGAGAGGTGCGACGCAAGAAGGGGTGTGATGTGGATGGCGGGGTGGGGTTTGTGGTGGGGATGCTTATGGGGAGCCGGGTGCACAGCAGGCAGGAAGCCGCATGTACGTCCCGGTTGGTGGGGTGGGGATGGGCAGAGGGCGGCCGCGCGGCCGCCGAGGAATGCTCTGAAAGCACGTGCAAGGGCAGGGGCAGCGAGAGATCCGGGCATGGTGGGTGGGTGGGGTGTGGGTTTGGTGCTGGCTGGTTGGTTGGGGTGGCGGTGGGGCCGCCGGCGAAAGAGGCCGGGCGGCGCAACTGGCGAGAGGCATGTGGATCAGGGTTGGCCTCTGGCGTCAGTCGGTGTGGTGTGGTGGGGTGCAAGGGCGCGCGTGCAGGGGGGTGTGTGGCATCATACAGGGCGGCAACGCAGCGCGGCGCCGGGGTGGCGGGGAAAAAACGTCAGGGAGTGCCAGCGGTGCGGGAGGCTAGAGTAAACATGACCCGGAGTGTTGCAGTGCTGAGGCAGGAAGGGGCGCCGGAGCGGGGGTTCGGGGATTCTACAATGGGGGTTGGGCGGCGGGGCGGGGGGCCGCGGTTTACAGAGGGTGCGGCCCCCGCCGCCGCCGGCTCAGGTTTGGGCGGCTAGCCAGCTGGCGAGCTGGCAATGCCGCGGATGGCTAGCTGCGGCTGCCGCGGATGGCTAGCTGCGGCGACCGGTGCTGGGCACAGCAGCTGCCGCTGGTGGGTGGCTCACATGGCTGGTACCAGAGGAGCCACCGCGCCTTCGCTGCGTGTGCCGCCGCGCTCGGGAGACGTGGCCTCACACACCGCCACCTGCTGCTGCGCCGCCAGCAGGGAGTGCAGCCAGGCCGGCGCATTCTGCGCGGCGGCCAGCGCCTCGGCCTGCAGCTGCTGCTGCCGCAGCTGCTCGCCCTGCTGCTGGGAGGTCGGCAGCAGCGTGGGCGGCAGCGGCACCGCCACCAGCGGCGCCGGCGGCGCGGGCTCGCTCTGCAGCAGCTGCAGCTCCTGCATCAGGCTAGCGGCCGACTGCCAGGCTGCCATGCTAGCCTGCGAAGGAGCAGGAGGGAAGGCGGGCGATTCGTGCGGCTTAGGTAGGGTTTAGCTGAGCTGAGTGGGAGGCGGCGGCTCCGGGACAGGCAGTACACTCAGCACCCACAGGCTCCGCGACTGCCCAACCGCAACCGCTGGCATCCGTTTCCTCGGCCGCACTGCTTGCAGGAGCGTGAGGCAGGCAGGGCTGGCAGTGCCGCATGCTGGCAGCGGCGGGCGGGCGTATGGGATGAGTACGGCCGTACCCGCAGCAGCCCCGGGCGCACCACGCACCTGCAGCGCCGGCGACCAGGCGGGCGGCGTTGACGGCTCCTCCTCCATCGCCTCCAGCTCGACCAGCGCCGAGGACGAGTTGGAGGTGTGCATCAGCGCGGCGGGGCACGACTGGTTGCGCTGGTGGCGCGACGGTGGGCGGGGCCAGCTGCCAGTCTCGGCGGAGGCCAGGCTGCCGCCGCTGACCGAGGCGTGGGAGCGCTGCACGGCGCAGCTGTCGCTGTCACACACCTCCTCGGCCTCCAGGCACGCGGGCAGCGCCGGTGCCAGCGCAAACATGGTTGGTGGAGGCGCTGCGCTGTCGCACTGCCGGGGCGCTGCAGGGGCTGCTGCACGGCTTGCGATGACTGATCTTGGCTTGCAAGTTATTTGGGGCGATGTGAGCGGGCGTGGAGGGGCGCCGGAGGGCGCAGGGCGCAGTCGGGCTGGGAAGGCAGTGCTGCGGAGCGCAGCCACGCCTGGGAGCAACCACACCCACACAGGGTGGTGGCGAGGCAATGAAGAATAGGCCGTGAGCGCCCAGTTCTCGCCTTCCTCCAGTCGGACCCCACCATCACGCCACTGGCATTGCATGAGCTTGCTGAGGCCCTTGGGCGGGCCTGTCAAGCCAATTACAGCTCGCAGGAACGCTGATGAGCTCAATGGGCCGGCCCTGGGCGCTGGGCGGCCGCACCCCAGTACCGCCGGCGGCCGCCGCCGCTCTGGTGCAGCTGCCGCAACAGGTGCCACGATGGCGGCGGCGCTGGCTTGGCCTGCCAACCCCAGAGCCACATCTTTCCTCCGAGTCTTAAAGGCGCAAATGCAGTCAATCGATTGGCCCTTGCGCAGGGCGGCCTGGCGCTAGGCCGTGGCGCGGCAGGGCGCGCCGGCACTTGGTGCACGCTCGCAGAAGGGCTGGGCCCACCACCCAGGGAAGGCCCCCGTCCGCCTGCTGCATGGCACCTTTGGGCATGTTGTGCGATTGTCTGAACCATCACTGTGCTACTGCAGTCAAACACCGGCCAAAATGCCACATGCAGCAATGCTGCTGGCTGCTGTTCAGCTCGTGAGTGAGCGCAGGGTGCGGTACGCCTGGGGACCAAACATGCTTGTTCGCCTGACCGTGCTGTGCAGCTGGGCGGTTGAGGAGCCAAGCATTAGTGCCAAAGCTGCTTCGTGCCGGCTGCCCAGCTAAGGATTGGATTACGGAGCGCAAGCCGCACTTGAGTGCATCACCCGCCTCGATCAACGGCAGCAGCCCCTTCGGCTGGGTCGAAGCAGCAGGCGGGCAGGCGGTGCAGGGGGTGGTAGTGAGCTAGTGTGGCTGCTCCGCCCTCGTGGCTGCTTGCTCAAGGTTCCAGACACCGATCAAAGGGCCGCAGCATTGCCCACAGCGCCCCAAATGGGCCCTGCTGCGCGGGGCCGCCGCCGCCGCTGCCCGCGTGGCGCCATCGGCGGCGGCCGGTTAGAGATGAGCCACCGGGCGCGGGCAGCCCAAATTGCGATTGACTCCTCAGCACAAGTGCACGCTTACCCTAGTTAAAGCGCCCATTCTCTTGCAGCTTGACGGCCGCGCCCGGCCAGCAGCCACCACCAGTATGCTATAGAGGCGGCGCAATGCACATCACAACGCCGATTGTGCTTGGCGGGCCGGCGGCCGCACGGCCCAGGGGGCCGGCGGCAAACTCCAGGCGGCTGGTGCTTGCCAGTGCCGCCGCCGCCGCGGGCGCTGCGCTGGTGCTGTCGCAACAACGCCATCCCCCAAGGCCCAGGAGCCTGCGAGCAGCCCGCAGGTGTGGCGGGGGTGTGGGCGGCGCCGGCGGCCGGCGGCGGCGGTGCCACTTCGGTTCACGGGCCTCTCTTGCCGCCGTTTTCAAGCCGCACTCCCCCGCTGTTACTGCCACCCCCTCGCAGCAAGCCGCGCATCAGCTGGCTGGCGGTGGATGCGCTGTCGGGGGCGATTGGAGAGATTGCCTCGCTCGTTGTGCTCTACCCGCTGGACAGCCTCAAGGTGCGGGCGGCGGCAGTGTGGTGGCAGTTACACTTGCTCCGACCCTGAACACCTGCTTGCAGGCCCATGTACCGCATGGCTGTGTGCTGTGCACCATGCTGTTCTCGCAGCCGCAGCACATGCTCTGTGGCTGCTGGCCTACCGGCTCTGCACTCCGTCCGCCCTGCAAACCACCCAGGTCGATCACCTCCCATGCCCACTCCCTCTCGCAGGTGCTGTGCCAGGCGCGCGGCAGCAGCACTGGCGCCGTGCTGGCGGAGCTGCGCGCGCTGGGCTGCTCCAGCCGAGCGCTGCGCCAGCTGTACGCCGGCTGCGGCTCCGCCGCACTGTGCTCAGCGGCCATCGGCGCCGTCTACCTCCTGGCCTTCTACTCCGCCAAGCGCCTGGTAGCGGCGGCGGCCACCACCGCGGCAGCCGCCAAGCAGCAGCAGCAGCAGCAGCAGCTAGTAGTGGCTGCGGGCCAGCCCCACGAGCGGCTGCAGCCGGGGGCCAAGGCTGGCAGCGGCTCGCAGCTGGCCGATGGCAGCACGGCGCACCCGCCGCTGAATAGCGAGGGCACGCATCCCCTGGTGAGGCGGCTGCATGCTGGAGGAGGGCTTGAGACGGCGGGGTGACGTCTGGTAGCTTGCAAGCTGCCGCAGTGCATGGTGCAAGGCTGGCTGCACCATTGCTGCAGCATTGATGCTGACTAGTGCTGTGCTTGCCCCGCCCTGCCCATGCGCTGCAGGTGGCCAGCCTGGCGGGCGTGATTGCCAGCCTGGCGGGCTCCGTCTTCGAGGCGCCCATGGAGATGTTCAAGCTGCGCACGCAGGTGGGCGGGACAGGCCCATGTTGTGGAATGTGGGCTGCATTGTGCATGGTGGCTGGTTGGCTTTGGGGGTTGATCACGATTGGGTTGCATGGCAGGCACGGGGGCGCTTGATGCAGCTCGGCTGCACCGCTGCCCTCGCACGCTGCCTCTTTGCGTGTGCTGCACACGTGTGCACTGCCCCAGCTGCCTCGTCTCACCCACTGTGTGACCCAATCGCACCATCAATCACACCGCAGGCGGGCGCGCTGGACGGCCCCATGCTTCACACCATGGCTCGCGAGGCCTCCACCCGCGGCCTGGGCGCGCTGTATGCCACCTACGGCGCCTTCATGCTGAAGAGCATCCCCTTTGATGTTGCGGAGCTGGCCACCTACAGCCAGATGACAGACTGGCGCGAGGCGGCGGCGGCGCGCGCTGCCGCTGGCGCCAGCGGCGGCGGCAGTGGCGGCAGCAGCGGCGGCGGCGGCGGCTGGAGGGAGCGGGTGGGCGAGGCGCTGGCGGCCATGCCGCTGTCTGCCAGCGACATGCTCATAGGTGAGCCTTTGAGGGCGGTGTGGGTTTGCAGTGTGGGCAGCAGGAATGCATGGTGCGGTGCTGCGGCCTGCAGGCTGGTGGGTGGTTTGCACCGGCCTGGCTCGCTGCATAATGACTATTTGCCAGCGGGGCAGTGCGCCCTGGTGTCCTGCCTCCCCTACCATGCCGATGCCCCCTCCGCTCACCTCTTCGCCGCCCACACCTCTTATCTCTCTCCCTCGCAGGGGCCGCTGCGGGCGTGGCCTCCGTGCTTGTCTCCATGCCCTGCGACGTCATCAAGACGCGCATGGACCTGCACCCCCCGCACTGCCCTGTGGGCGGCCCGGCTGGCGCGCTCTGCTCCATCAAGGCATTCTTCGAGACGGGGCGGCAGCTGGTGGCGGCTGGCGGCGGCCCGCACGCGCTGTTTGTGGGCGTGGCGCCCCGCCTGCTGCAGGTGGGCGCTTGCTGGTTTGGGGAAGGATGTGGGGATGGAGCATCCGAGGACATGTGGGCACTGCGACTGCTGAGTATGCCCTGTGGCCTGTGGGGCATACCCTCTGCCGTGTGACATGCAAGCATGGCCAGGCAGCCACTTCAACCTGCCACCAACCCGCTCTTTGCTCTTTGCCTGCCGCCCTTTGTTGCCCCGCCGCAGACCGTGCCCAGCACCATGGTCTACTGGATGGCAGTGGAGGGCACCCGCCGCCTGATGGCCGCCCACTTTGAAGTGGACGGCGCCCCGGCAGACGGCGCTGACGGCGCACCCGCCGCCAGCGCTCCTGCCGCCGCTGCTCCTGCTGCACCGGTGCCTGCACCTGCCGGCCTGGCCATGCCCACGCCTGCAATGGCCTAGGCGGGCAGTTGGGCCACAGCAGCAGGCGGCCCTGGCCGGCCGCACCCTGGGCCTCCCAGCTGCAGCCGCGGATTTTGTTCGTGTTGCCGTCTTCCCCGCCGCGGCGTGCAGCCTGGGAGGGCCGAGCGCGGAGCCCCGCCAGGGCCTGCCGCCTAGCCGGCCACTCCCTCAATCCAGCAATGAACGATGCTCCCTGCCATGATACGTACTTACAGTTTGCTTTTCCAGTCCCCCGTTGAGCGCACCCAGGCTGTCCACCCTTCTCAACGCCACAGCCCCCCTCCCCCCACTCAACGCTTCCCACTCAACTCAGCAGCATTCTTTTCCCTGCGTCCACAATCCGTTAGCGTCGCGGCGCCCCCTCCCGCCCTCCCCGATTCTTGGACAGGATTCTGTCGGCAGCCCTTGCTCCCCAACGGCATGCTCTGCTCCCCACGAACCCGCTCCCTACCGATACAGTATTGGTGCCCAGTATTGGTCCCGTCCGCCTCCTTGGCAGCTAGGCTGCACCCGGCCTGCCCCGCCCGTACAGCGCCGCCGCGCGGCCAGCCAGCCCGCTGCAATTGCAGCGCAGCCAGCAGCCAGCTAGTGCAGCCTACTCCCGTTCCTCCCCGTCCTTGTCATTCTCAAGCGCTCCCCATTTAGTTAGCACCGCCCTATCGTTGCGCAGCTACCCATTCAGTACTCAGCTGCCCCTCCCTGCCTTGGAAACTTCTGTTACCGGCCTGCACTCTCTAGGCCGCCACCCACCGTGTGCTGCTTGCAAAGACGCTGTAAAGCAGACCGTTGAGCTGTGCAAGGGTTGCAGCTGGACCGTGGGCAGACGGCACGTGGGCAGATAAGTCAGGCAGGCGAGGCGCTCTTGGAGGGCATAGAACTATGCAACGAGCACAGCCCAACGACGATGCAAGGCATTGAATGGAAGGACCTGTCATGACTTCGTGCCAGCGCTCGATGAACATGCCACGGGGTCGCCTCTCGACGCCACCGCTGCTTGACGCCGGCGTCGAGCGCCTGCCCCCCAGCCTCCCTGGGCAGGCAAGCTCTCCATCCCGGCCGCACGACCTGAACCGCGTACCTCTCCACATAAGAGAGTGAGCCCGCGACAACCATTCCGTCATCCAGTGCTTGTGGCCTTTCATCTGCCGCCTGCCAGCACACGCTCGGCTCGTTTCAACCACATGCCCCCCGCCGCCCTCCTGCGGCTGTCCCGAGGTCTTTGTAATAGTGTAGGCACCATGAGCAGCTTCTACGCCGAAGTGCTGGGCCAGAACGGCAGCTACAAGTTTTTCCTTGACAACGAGTGGCGGGAGAGCGCCTCGGGCAAGCAGCTGGCGATCCTCAACCCCTCCACAAATGCGCCAGTCTACTCGGTGCAGGGTAGGTCGCGCCCTGGGCCGCCGCCCCGCTGTAACTCGTATGTGGGCCAGCCTGGGCGCTTGCAAGCGCCCGATCCGCGCTCTAGGGGCGCATTGTGCCTCGATGGGATTGGCAAAGTGCGGAATCGCGCTGGGCGGGGGCGCGCGCCGGACGGCGGCGGCGGCAGGGGCCACGCCTGGGAGGTTGCACCCTCGGCTGCCCGATCCTTGCTCACTTCAATCCCGTCAATCCCACTGTCTTTCTATACTTTTTTGCAGCCTGTACCAAGGCCGAGGTGGACGAGGCTTTCCAGTCCGCCAAGCGCGCCCAGAAGGTGAACCAAACCAAAGCAAGGGGAGGCGCGGGTCTAAAAGGCAGCACGACGGCGCGGGCGGGTACTGGCTGCTTTGCAGGCAGCTGGAAGGTGGCTGGAATGCATGCTGTATGAAGAAAGGGACAGGACAGTCAGTAGCTCCTTTGCTCCCTGCAAGCGAACTGGCACGTACACACATTGCAGGCGAACCTGCCACCTTGCGACCCCTCCCTCGCAGGCGTGGGCCCGCACCCCGCTGTGGCGCCGCGCAGAGTTCCTGCACAAGGTGGGCTGCAAAAAGCGATTTAAGTTGTGCTTTAAAGAGTTTGGCAAGAGGGCTGTGCACTCTGTACTGTACGTTAGCTGTGGTGCCGCGCCGAGTTCTTGCACAAGGCAAGAAACAATTGTGGCTTCAGAGAGTTTGGGAGCTGTGCACCCTGTACTGTATGTCAGCTGTGGCCCGGCGCCGAGTTCCTGCACAAGGCAAGTGCTGAAATGAGCGGATGCAGGTTCGATTGGGCTCCAGTAAACTTGGAAAGTGTGTTGTGCCACCCGGTTGATCCGATGCACTGCTCACTGCGGCCCAAACTGTGCCCACATGTGGCATCTCGCGCTGCCCTGATGTGCGAGAATTCGCAGCTCGTTCCTCACATGTTTCACACTGTTTCAGCATGCCATTTATTGACAGGTGGCGGCCCTGATGCACGAGAATGCGCAGCCCATCGCCGACGTACTCTGCTTTTTTTCAAACGCCTGCTTGCTGCACCCTTCTCCCCTGCAGGTGGCGGCCCTGATGCGCGAGCACGCGCAGCCCATCGCCGACGTGCTGGTGAAGGAAGTGGCCAAGCCTGCTGTGGATGCTTACACCGGTGGGTGACCTTTTCAAGTGCTGTTGATGCAATTTTTTGCCGCATGCATTGGAAAGCGAGCAGCGCCTGGTGTGCTGGTGAAGGAGGTGGCCAAGCCGGCAGTGGACGCCTACACGGGTGGGTTACTTTCCCAGTCTTGCCCTTGCGATGCTGCTTTCTGTTGTGCATGAGCTGCCTCTGCTGGTTAAGGAGGTGGCCAAGCCCGCGGTGGACGCCTACACTGGTGGGTGGCCTTGCCAGTCTGTTCATTGCTGCTGTGTGTGTTGCAAAAGCAGCAGCGCCTGATGCGCTGGTGAAGGAAGTGGCCAAGCCGGCGGCCGATGCCTACACCGGTGAGTACTTGTGTGTTGCAATGTGTCTGGCTTTGTTGCTTGATGACTGTGTGTGGCAAGCGGTCAGCCTGATGTGCTGGCGAAGGAGGTGACCAGGCCTGCGGTGGATTCCTGCACGGGTGCGTGCCTGTGACGTCTGTGCAGATTATTATGTGCATCATGCAGCCAGCACCGCCTAATTGCAATGTTCAACCGGCAGCCTGGCTGGAGTGCCTGCTCCCGCGCCTATCAAACGCAATCAACCTAAGCTTTTGCACAACAAATGTGTTCTGTTCTGCAGAGGTGGTGCGCTCCGCGGACCTGATCAGCTACACAGAAGCACGTCCCAGCAAACATGGTTCAAAGCTCCTCCTGCCCTCCCCTGTGCTCTGCAGAGGTGGTGCGCTCCGCGGACCTGATCAGCTACACAGAAGCACGTCCCAGCAAACATGGTTCAAAGCTCCTCCTGCCCTCCCCTGTGCTCTGCAGAGGTGGTGCGCTCCGCAGACCTGATCAGTTACACAGAAGCACGTCCCAGCAAACATGGTTCAAAGCTCCTCCTGCCCTCCCCTGTGCTCTGCAGAGGTGGTGCGCTCCGCAGACCTGATCAGCTACACGGCGGAGGAGGGCCTGCGCTACTTTGGCGAGGCGAGTCGCTGCTTGTTGTATGAGTCTAACAACCGTTTGGTTTGCTTGTGGGCTTGATCAGTAACAGAGCTGGCGAGGGCCTGCGCTACTTTGGCGAGTCGAGTTGTGCCTGCTACTGTTGTATTATGCTTTCTTTGGCAGCTGTGTGTTCAGTATCGCTTGGTTGAAAGGATGCACAACAGTTTGGAGGCCTGCATTGTGTCGGCAATCGGCAAGGCACGTCACTGTTGCCGCTGCCACGGGGGCCATCCGCCGCTGCGCTGGCCGCCTGCCTCTCCTGACCGCATTGCACTGCAGGGCAGCTTGCTGGCTTTCAGCATGGATTCCAGCAGCTGTTTTGCAATCTCAGGGTGGTTCTTACTATGTCCTTCTGTAACTCTTGCACTGCCGCAGGGCAAGCTGCTGGCCTCCAGCAACTGTTGCACCAAATTCATCATGTTCCAATTCCTTCATTCTGTGACTCACTCCCTCAACTGCTGCAGGGCAAGCTGCTGGCCTCGGACTCCTTCCCCGGCCAGGACCGCACCAAGCTGTGCATGGCCTCCAAGGTGTGCAATCAATCCAATCAGTGTTTTCCATGTCGAAGTCGTTTGCAATGATGAGCCAGTGCGTTGATGAGTAAGTTTGGCTGGCGTGACCCACTGCGATTGATGCGTGCATCAGCTGGGCGGCACCGCACAAAGCTGTGCATGGTGCCCAAAGTTCGAGTGCACATGCCCATGCTGAACACTCGCATGCTTCTTTTCATGTTGTTCGGCAAACACTGCACAGTTGTTTACATGAAATGCGCTGCGATGGACTGATCAGCCAGAGAGGTGGCTCACTGGCAGGCATGCAGGCGGCTCGTGGTAGGGGCGGTGTCCGGTACATGCAGCTATCATGCCCGCTCACAGGGATTGCTTTGCCCACTTCCCTGCAGGTTCCCCTGGGCGTTGTGCTTGCAATTCCCCCCTTCAATTATGCAATCAACTTGGCGGTTTCGTGAGTTTATTTGTGCTGCCATGCTTGCTGTCCTGCAGCACTCATGACATGCAGTCGGGGCTCGTGCTGCTGCATGCGGCGCTCTGTGAATGCTTGCTGCTGACACATATGTTGCTTGCTTGAGCCCCTGGTTTCAAGCATGGTGGTTTGGTGCTGACATGGCCTGTGCTGCATTTTTGCCACTCGGCGATCTGCAGCAAAATTGGTCCAGCGCTGATGGCGGGCAACAGCGTCGTGCTGAAGCCTCCCACCCAGGTCAGGCCCGGCTGTGTTGAGATGGCTCCCTATTCACGTAATGGCACAAAAGCATGCAGCCGCACGCCAGCATCTGTTTCAACAGGCTGTCCCCTGCTGACAAACGGCCATGCCTGCTGCGCCTGCTATGCGCCGCTCCAGCTGCGTACTGGGCATGGCGATGGTTGCTGCTGACGCGCGCGCATACCTTTTGTCTGTCCTGCTTGATCAATACGCAGGGCTCTGTAGCGAACCTGCTCATGGTGCAGTGCTTTGCGGCCGCCGGCATGCCCCCCGGCCTCATCAACTGCATCACCGGTGGGCGGGGTCGGGGCCGGGGTTGATTGCATCACCGGTGGGCGGGGTCGGGGCCGGGGTTGATTGGTGGAGACTGGACTGGCGTTTGCTTGCAAGCATGGGCATTGCAGGACGAAGGCGTGGGTGGCTGCACAAGCCTTCCGCACCTGTGGTTGCTGCAAGTTCCCATTGGCATGACCACTGCTGCAGTTTTTAGTCTGGACGCGGCCCTTCAAGTTGCCCCCCGCATGACTTGTGTGTTGCAGGGCGCGGCAGCGAGATTGGCGACTACCTGACCACCCACCCCCTGGTCAACGCCATCTCCTTCACCGGTGAGAGGCTACAGTAGTGTGCAACAGTATGTGTTGATACTGGGTGAGCTGTTTGGGGCAGAGGCGCAGTGAGCTGTGCCAAACGCTGCCTGTCACCGCCGCCTGGGCTGAATGCACATGCTGCTAATGTTTACGGCTCGCAGGCGGCGACACGGGCATTGACATTGCTCGCAAGGCGGGCATGGTGCCCATCCAGGTGAGGACTGAAGTGTTTCTGGGTTAGATCATGGTGCAGTATTGATACATTGCTCCAGCTGTGTTGGGGCACAGCACTTGATGGAGCCAAATGCGGCAGGTTGCTGTCACCTCGCTCTGCAAACCCATGCAAGTTGATGCGTTTTTACTTGCACGCTCATTTGTCGCAGATGGAGCTGGGCGGCAAGGACGCCGCCGTCGTGTGCGCCGACGCCGACCTGGCGGCCACTGCTTCGCACATCGTCAAGGGGGCCTTCTCCTACAGCGGCCAGCGCTGCACGGGTGAGCTCTCAGCTCATGCAGTGGAGGGGGCCGGTTGCTGCCGAGCTGGTGCAAGTTGCATGACAATTCAGCACATGCTTGCCTAACAAACTGCTCACACTGTTTGATTTTACTTGCAGCCGTGAAGCTGGTGCTGGTTGAGGAGTGCATCGTCGACGAGCTGGTGCCGCGCGTGGTGGAGGGCGTCAAGCGCATGAGCGTGGGCATGTGAGCGCCTGGGTGCTGCTGTGGGTGTGCATCGTGTCCAGCAATGCGGCATGGCTGCTTGCCCTCGTACGCCCATTGCCTCGGCTGCTCCCCATTAGTCATCCATGACCCGATTGAGCCAACCTTAATGGGCTTGTGCAGGCCCGAGGACAACAAGCAGATCACTCCTGTCATCTCCGAGTCCTCCGCCAACTTCATCGAGGGCCTGGTGAGCTGGCTGCACATTTGCTGCCCCTCGTTGTAACTTGTTGTAAGGCAGCCTGGTGAGTGGAGGGTAACTTCTAAAGCGGAGGGCGCCATGCTGTGCTCTGTCGCCTCCTGATGCTCTGTAAACCTTTAGTCGGCCTCTTTTTTCATGTCGCAGGTGCGCGACGCGGAGGCCAAGGGCGCCACCCTGTGCACCGGCCCCTTCAAGCGCGAGGGCAACCTCATCTGGCCGGTGGTGGTCGACAACGTGACCCCCGACATGCGACTGGCCTGGGAGGAGGTGAGAACAAAAGGGTTGGAAGATGTGCGATCAAGTGAATATCGTCTGGCTTGTGGTGGTTGACAGCGTTACTCCCGACATGCGCCTGGCCTGGGAGGAGGTGCGGACAGGGGCGGCTAGGCAAACAACATGCGGACATGTGCAAATCAGTCGGAGACGTCTCGGCAGCAGGCGGTGTTGCCCGCGCAAAGGGTATATGTGATTGCCGCACGGTAATGCACCACCTTGTCAGTGCGTAGCCTCATCAGGCTTGCTGTTACCCTGCTTCCTTGCAGCCCTTTGGCCCCGTGCTGCCCATCATCCGCGTGAAGGACACCCAGGAGGCGGTGGAGCACGTGAACGCCAACCGCCTGGCGCTGCAGGTGGGTCAGGCTTTCAGGTGGCAATTGTTGCTGTGAGCTCACTTGCAAAGGACACCCAGGAGGCGGTGGAGCACGTCAACGCCAACCGCCTGGCGCTGCAGGTGCGCCGAGGGCTCCCTACGTATAGCGCATGCGTGCTGTCACACGCGCCTGGCCTGCATCACCTCCAGCCGTGTACTGCACTGTGCCTTATACTCAAACCTGCCTGCACTGGGACGCGCCGGGCCACGCTCGCACACCCACCTTGGAGGCACTCTGCTTCTCCCCATTGCAGGGCTGCGTGCTCACCGTGGACATCGACCGCGCTACTGCCATCAACGATGTATCGCATTCTTATCACTCACAAGAAACCCCTTCCACATCATGCTTGGCACAGGGCTGCGTGTTCACCAAGGACATTGACCGCGCCATCGCCATCGCTGATGCCATGGAGACCGGCAGCGTGCAGGTGAGGCGCTGCAACTGTGAGATTGGCATGCGCAGCTGGTGCCAAGCTGCTCGTTGCAGCACCCGCCTGCTTGATCAAAGCTCACACTTGCGACTGCCTGCAACTTCTGCCCACACGTCCGCCAACCACAAATACCTCGGGTGCCAGCATTGCCGCCCTTCAACACTCACCCTGATTGGCTGCCACCGCAGATCAACTCGGCGCCGGCGCGCGGCCCCGACCACTTCCCCTTCCAGGTGGGCCGATGTGGTGTGCTCCTGCTGCTGTGCTTCTTTCTGCGCCTCAGCCAGGGCCACCTCGCTATGCATGCTGATCATGCTGCTTGTGCTGTGCAGGGCTTTCGCGTCAGCGGCACCTGCTCTTCATGGGACATGCTTGTGGCGTTGTGCCGACCATGCTGCGCCTGCTGCCCCCCGCTGCGCAGGGCTTCCGCGACAGCGGCATCGGCAGCCAGGGCGTGACCAACTCCCTGGCCTTCATGTGCAAGACCAAGGTGCGCTCCTGAAATCACCCTGAAATCCTGAAATTAGTGTTGGTTAGATGAATGAAGAATTGAACTGGCAGGCCTGCATGTGCAAGACCAAGGTGCGTGTTTGTTTGAGCTTCTCTGCCACCTGATTTGGCTGTTGCTGCCAGCCGCTTGCAGCACAGCTTATGTAGCATGAGGCCGCCACCTGCTCTGCCTGTCCCGTCACAGTGCATGCCACTGCTGTTCCTGCCGGCGCTGCTGCTGCTGCTGCTGAGAATGGATTGCCGTGCTTGCCTATCCGCTCCGAGCAGACCACGGTGATCAACATGCCCAAGCCCTCTTTCACCATGGGCTGAGCTGGCAGCGGCTGCTAGCTGCACTCACAGCGGCCCCTGCCCTGCCGCATGCCAAAGCCAGCTTTAACAAGGTGCCGACCACATGCTGTGCCGGCACCCACTCTTGCGGCCCGGCCGCTGTTCAAACTCTGCCACCGCGGCAGCAGCGGTGCCACAGTTGTAGCAATCAGAGCAGATTTTGCTAACAGTTTCCGCCAATCTGATCCGACCTCATCTGACACAGTAACCACCCAGCAACTGCCGATCTCATCAATCGCACGCATATCTGGCGGGCGCACCTCTGCCCCACGCCCCCGCACCTCAGTTGACTGCCATATGATTTGATGCAACCACAACTGCACTCCAGCACCGTGTATTGCAACCCATCTGCTATTTAATTTGGCGCTCCATCCGCCGAAATTTCGCTGCTGTAAAACGCCCGCGAAGGTGCAGTACAATGAGCACCGCTGGGTTGGCAGCTAGGTGGGGGAGCAGGGCTGCGTGTGTGCTCACACAAGCTTGATCTTGCCCTCCAACGGATGCATGAAAGGTTTTGCACCGGCAACTGCATGTACTGGCCCTGTGTTGATCCATGTGCACTGATCCATGTGCGCCGCTGCGCGTGCCGGGCGGCGGCGGGAGGGCGATTGAAACGCGGCGCTGGCCTCTGCCGCGTGTTAATAGCTGCACATGTTACACAAGATGAAGTCACTGCTGCTGCTGGCGCTCCTAGCCGCGTTAGGGGCCGCGCAGCCCCCGAGCAACGCGGGGCTGGCGCCGACGCGTGCGGTGACCAACGGCAAGACGCATTACTGGCAACTGACGCAGGGCGAGCCCAAGGGCACCATGGTGAGAGCCACGGGGTGCTGCACCGCCGGCGGTTGCGCCGCCGCTCCCGCCTCTGCTGCCCGCGGAAGCTGGCCGCGGGTGCCATGTGTTGTCCTGCAGCCTTTTCAGGTTTGCCGCTCGTTACGATAGCACAGACACAGCGCACAGCACCCAGCTGCATGGTAGTGAGCGTGCTGTACCGTGCCCGGTTGTGCCTCCACGACGTTCTGGGTGCTGCTCCCCACTCACATGTACAGGTGCTCATCCACGGCTGCGGCCCCGGCTCCAAAGCCTTCTTCCCTGCCGACCCCGTCAACTGCCCCGAGTGCCAGGGTGCGTGGCGATCCATTGTTTCGCAGCACCTGCGGCAGTACTGCCTGCCGCCGTCTGCTGCTTGCTGCACGCGCCGCCCGGCTTTGCTCAGTCACATGCCCACCCACATGCCGCCACATGCATCAACTACCCATGCCGGTCCTGCCATCCATACTTCAAAATGTATCCTGCTTTTCTTCAAACTCTGTCTCGACAGGCTTCCCCGAGTACCTGGCCCAGACCAAGCAGGCGCTGGCGCGCGGCTATCATGTGCTGGCGCTGCAGGCAAGTGGTCCGTTCTGGTTGTGTTGGCCAGCAAACGCATGTGTGCATCTCGGCTGCTGCGTTGCAATGGTGGAGGCGGCTACCACGTGCTGGCGCTGCAGGCAAGTTGTTTGTGTTTGTTGCTGTTTGGAGTGGCCTCGACAGCAAAGGTGGTTGGCAAGCACATCCGTTCCAGTGGAGGCGCTGGCGCGGGGCTACCACGTGCTGGCGCTGCAGGCGGGTGGCTTGAGCCAGCCAGCAGCAGAGGTTTTATCGAACAGCAGACGCAGCCCTACTGCAGTGCCGCTGCCTCTCCGCCTGCCACGCAGCATGCCATGTGTGTACAGTTGAATTTTGCTGCAACTTGTACGCATGCCGGCCATGCGCAGCTATTGTGCAGCATGTCCTGCACTTCTCAGGCGAATCTCCCTGCCTCGCAACTTGCCAAACTTTTGATGCAGGCCAGCAACGAGGCGAGCGGCTGCTGGAGCTCGACCACCAACAATGGGAACCAGGACGATCGGATCATGGTGCGCCCTCCTGCTGGCTTATTTCTCGGCCATCAACACAAGCTGGCGGGTGTTGGGGCCGTGCTCAAGTGTTGCAGGGGTTGCGAGGAAGCTTGAGAACCAAAAGCTTTGCTGAGGCAGCACGCGTGACGGCAGCAAAACTGCAGCAAACCGCGGGTGTATGCCCGCAACCCTGCATTTGCACCTCGCTCTCAAACCGCAGGTGGTGCGTATCCCCAGTCTGGTCCAACTGCCACCCATGATGTTTCACCGGAAATTAGCGTTTGTACCTCGCTCTCAAACCGCAGGTGGTGGACACGGTGCAGCAGTTCCTGGCCAACCACTCGATGGCCGGCAAGCCCGTGTACTTCCAGGCAAGGGACATGCATGCCGTGCCGCATGCACTTTGGTTTGGTTGTTGCACGTGCCAGAGACGCATGTGCTTGCACTGCACTGCCGGTGTGCTTGCAAGCAGCCCCAGGGCGACACCAGCTGCCAGGCAGGGCCGGGCTGGGCTGCCTGCCAACACAGGCACATGATCTGCCCAGCAGAGCTGGCCAGTGCATGCATTGCCCACCACTCCAGCTCTGAGAAGCTTTGCCCTACCGCCTTTCCTGTGCGCAGGGCTACAGCAGCGGCGGCACCATGAGCCTCAAGGTGAGGCTGGGGCCCATGCTGGCATTTTTTCGCTGCTATGACCGGCAGCGTGCACTGATGCATCAGTTTGCAAGCCCTGGCACACCAGTCGTAGGGAGCCTCACCCCACCGCCTGCCCATTCTTGCCGCTGCCTCGCACCTGCGACGCTACATTCTGGACGAGGCAAGATTTGATCGCCTGACCCCCCAATTTAGTTTGTTTGCCCTTCCTTTTGCCATGTCGCAGCTGCTCCACTACATCCTGGACGAGGGCAAAGACCTGCACATTTATCACCTGACCCCCCAACTTGATATGTTTGCCATTCCTTTTGCCGTGTTGCAGCTGCCTAGGTACATCCTGGATGAGGGCAAGGACCTGCGCATCGATGGCATCATCCCCAATAGCCTCACCCTGACCACCTGCTCCCTTCTCCCGTTGCATTTTGCAGCTGCCTCGCTACATTTTGGACGAAGGAAAAGACCTGCGCATCGATGGCATTATCCCCACAGACGCCGCTCCGCGGGGCGGCTTCAATGCAGAGGGCTCGGATGGCAAGCTGAAGAAGGGGCTGGACTACCCGCCAGTCATTTACGTGGCCATGCAGGTGTGTGTGTGTGTGTGTGTTGGGCGGTTGTGCAGCTTTTGCACGTGTTTAAAAGTAGTGTGAGGCGGCTCCGCTGGCAAGCTGAAGAAGGGGCTGGACTACCCGCCGGTCATTTATGTGGCCGAGTGCGATCCGCATCTCTGCCCCTGTCCCCGCCATTGCCATTGCCACGCTCATTTCCAAGGCGCTGTATCCGTTGCACCCTCTGCAAACTTGCGATACGATCTCCTGCCACATGCCACTATCTGTGTCACCCCGTGCAGGCGGGGGGCTCGCGGGAGCGTGCACCCGCACAAATCGAGTTCCTGCGGAACAACGATGTGCCCGCCGACCTGATTGTGGTGCGCAGCTGCCGATAATAGTGATATAATTTCCTACTTGGGGCTCTTTCCCCAGTCTGTTAGGGTATACTAGACTAGCCGCTGACCGACCTGATTGTGGTGCGCAGCTGCAGCAGGGCTGTTGAGCTGCACGTTGCGGTGTGCGTGTGGCCAGTGCAGGAGCTTACTTTTGGAGCACCGCAAGTGCCGTGGCACAGCGCACAGCACGCGCACATCTGTGCAATGCAGCTGCCAGTGGCGCCGCAGCCGCTGCTGCCGATGCCTCTGCCGCTCACGCAAGTCAAGTTTTGCTTCCCTTCCACCCCCGGCTGCAGTCGTACCCACGCCAGGTCACGCCCACCTTCTTTTCAGACCGAGTGCCCACAATCAGCCCCGAGCAGAGCCAGGAGCTGGTGGCGACTCTCACACGGCTGGGCGGCCTGAACGCCACGGGCTACACCATGCCGGGCGTGTGGGTGCTGCCCACGGCCGTGCAGCAGCTGCCCTGGCTGGCGGATGGGCTGGTGCAGGGGGCGGTGGTGCAGCAGCTGCGCATTGCGGCGGGCGACCACGAAAACATGGGTGAGTGGGTGGAGGAAGGCGCCTGGTGCTGTTGGAAACTATTGCTTGTCCAGCTGTGCTGCTGTGCTTTAGTGTGCTGCCGCTGGTATGGCCGCCGCTACTATTGCACTCGTGCTGCACTGCCGCTGATGGCTGACGCTGTCGCCACCGCTGCTCCTGCCACCGCTCGTCCGGCCAGCTTCCCATTCCCCATGTGACCCCCCTTGCAGGCGAGTTTACTGGTGCTGCGCTGGCGTGGCTGGAGTCTGGCGGCAAGGCGGACGTCGCCACTCTAGTGAAAGAGCTGGTGCCAGCCCAGCCGGCGTTGCTTACCATCGAGCGGCTTCAGGAAGGGGGACAGGCGCCGGCGGCGGCCCCCACATCGGGTGCTTGATACCAGCCGGCCTGACGCCCAACCATATCCGGCAGGCGGCGAGCTGTATACGACTTACACATTGATCTGCTGTGGTCTGTTTGATTTCTAACATCGGATTTCTGCACTCGGATTATCTGCAAATGAAATGATCGCTGCAACGCACTAGAAAGCAGAAACGCACACCGTAGGGCGAGAAAAAAAGAATGAAGAGATTGGTTCGCTTGGGCTGCAGATGATCGGTCAATCAATGCGGGGTGTTGAACGCCAACACGATGTGTCAGGACAGGCAGGCAGCCAGGATGCGCCACACCAGCGGCTGTGGCAGCCACACCCCGCTGTCCGCCTGGGCACGGTGCAAGGATAGAGCGGCAGCTCGCAGGCGGCAGCGCTCAGCCACCGGCAGGCGTGCTATCAGCAGCGCCGCCTCTGCCGTCGAGCGCTGGAGCACACCAGGCAGGGCGGCGGCCAGGCAGGGGCAGGGTGAGGGGATCAGCTGCCAATCAAGGGGGGTGAGTGGGTAGCGGCCTGCAACTTCGGAATACAGGGGCAGTGCTTCGCGCCCGTGGCGGTTGAGGCACTGCAGCAGTTGGGAGGGCTGCTGGCCAGGCGCAGCAATCAGCAGTCGGGCGGTGCGGGTGAGTGCACCTGACAGCAACGGGCAGCTGATTGAGAATGCAAAGTCAAGCGGCGTGTTGCCCTCATTTGTGCAGGCGGAAACAGTGTTGGGCGCCGCCTGGAGCAGCAGCTGCACCATTGCCTCGCACCCACTCGCTGCCGCGTCATGGAGTGCCAAGGCCCCAGCAGCGTTGGCACTGGCGGCCAGCTGGGCTGCACATGGCGCTGCGCCCAGCAGCAAGCGTGCTGCTGCTGTGTTGCCGCAGGCGGCCGCGTAATGCAGCGGGCTGTCTCCAGTGTGGGAGGGGGCAGCTGCCAATGATGGGTCGACGTCGAGAACCATTCTCAGCGCTGCCAGCCCTGCCTCCCCGTCAGCGGCGGCCGCAAAGTGGGCTGCGGTGCGCCCAAGTTCGTCTGCTGCTGCCGCGAGCTGGGGAGCGTCAGCCAGCTGGCGCCGCACCTGCCGCACATCCCCAGCCTGCACCGCGGCTCGTAGATCCTCGGCTGCCCATTCCATGGCCCTGCAGCATGTGGACGGAGGCCAGTGAGTTGGGAGTGAACTATGGTCTTGAAAGCTGAAAGCATGAGGTTCCGGGAGCAGGGCGCAAGCGCTCGTCGCCTGCCCGAGCAGTTGCTGCACGGCGCTAACCAGTTGCCGGCTGAGCGGCCCGCCTTCTGCAAATCAGTATCCGTTGCTGACTCTCAGGCATGCAATACAGTCTAATTGCAGAAAATTAACCACCTCACCTGCATTGCAATGGGCGACAGCAGCGAGAGATGCCACCAGCCCGAGATCGGTGAAGGAGCGGCGGCGCTCGGCGGTCCGGCAGAGGTTGCCAAAGCGGCAGCGTGGACCTCGGATATCTGCGGTTTTCTCTTTATCGAGTCAACGCAAGCTGCAGCAGGGTGGAGGGAGGGTCCACAAAGTCCTTGTGTGGTGTCGGGAAATGGGTTTGGGGCGAGAAGGCCTTTGTCGGAGGCTTGGGCACCTCTGAAAGACATTTGTTATGCTGAAACGCGCAAACACCCCGCGGAAGCTGACAGCGGCGCCTCAGCGGCAAACTGGTCGCCCGCCCGGCGGCTTGCGGGCTTGCCGTCAGCTCCAACTTATCCAGCAGCAGTTCACCTTGCAAGAGATCGTTGAAAGCGTGTACGGCGGCGGCGAGGGCCGCCACTAAGTGCAGTGCGGCATGGGCGGCATGTCGGGACAGCGTGCCACGTGTGTGCTGATCTCAGCTGATAACTGCTCCCCGCTTCTGACTGCGCAAGCTCAGATATTTACACACACCTAAGAAACAGATCATCACTCTACAGGCTCAATCAAGCAAGGGAGGCCGCCAGGATACGCCACACCAGCGGCTGCGGCAGCGCCATGCCTCGCACCTCCTGCGCTCGGTGCAGGCATTGGGCAGCAGCGTGCAGGCGGCAGCGCTCAGCCTCAGGCAGGCGTGCCACCAGCAGTGCTGCCTCTGTCGACGAGCGCTGGAGTACAGCGGGCAGGGCGGCGGCCAGGCAGGGCAGGGTGAAGGGACGAGGCTCCAGTCAGCGGGAGTGAGTGGGCAGCGGGCGGCAACGTCAGCATAGAGAGGCAAGGAGCCACTGCCGCCGAGGTTCAGGGAATGCAGCAGGCGTCTAGGCTCCTGCCCTGGGGTGGCTATCAGCAGGCGGGCGATTGCCAGTTCTCTGGCAGTCAACCTCAAATGCATGGCAGGCCTGAGCAGTAGATCAAGGGGCGTGTACAGCTCACAGCCCTTGGCTGCTACGCAGGCTGGTGCCAAATCGAGCAGTTGCCGCACCAATTCGGGCCCAGACCATTCAACTACATAGTGCAGCAGGCACCTGCCAATGAGATCGGGTGTGGCAGCCAGCACAGCTGCCGACGGGGCTGCACTCAGCAGCATCAGCAGGCTAACTGGGCACACCATCGCCGCTGCATAGTGTGCTGGCGTGCTGCCTAACGAGTCGCAAGCTGTGGCAGGTGCTGGGCTGACATTCAGCAACAGCCTGACAATTTCAGGGCCGGCTGGCGACCGATCAAATGCTGCCCAATGGAGCGCATTCTGTCTGAGCCTATCCTGAGCCGCCACCAGTGCAGCGGCATCAGGCGCCGCCGCCAGCAGGCGCCGCACTGACTCCACGTCTCGCGTCAGGACCGCTTTTTGCAGCTGGGCGGCTGCCTCGTCCATAGCTCTGCGAGGGCGGGTCCATAGCTCTGCGAGGGCGGTTGCAGTGGGGCAGATGGAGGGGCGTGGAGGAGTAGGTGATGTACGTCAGCCGAGCAGGCGACGGTTGAGCGGCGGCAGGCGCCGGAGCCTCGGGGCTGCAGGCCTCGGCAGGCCAGGCACTGGCTGCTCTGCCTCCACCCCATGTTGCCCAGTGGCAGGCGGCTGGAACGAGGCCTGCTGCAGCCCGTGCAGCCCAACAGCCCTCCCACCTGCACACCTGAGCCGCCTGCTGCACCAGCTTGCCTCGCAGTGAGCTCAGCTGTGCTCCCTGGTGAGCTGAGACTTCAGCTGGTGACCAGCTGCCGCTGCCCTCCTGCAACCATGCCAGCGCTTGCGTGGCGGCAATCGCAGCGCTCCATGTTTGGTCTGGACCCTTACACTGCGACCCTGGCATTGTGATGCAGTGGAGCCTATCACAACACAGGACATCTCACCGACACCTACACAGCACCTAAGTAGGATGCACAGCTCACTGTGGGCAGCAATGCGCCACATCCCCACCAGGGTATTGCGGCCGGCTTCAAGTTCCGTCACCGCTTGGCGCGCCGCAGAGCCAGCACAGCGCTGTGCAGGCAGCTCTGGCAGTCTGGGCTGCTGCTCCATCAGCACGGCCGTGTGTGCATGTGCATCAGCTTCTGCAGATCGTGTTCCAGTCCGAGCATGTGGCACCGGGAGGAACGGCAGGAGTAGAAGCGGCACAGGCCTCGGGGCAGCCGGTGCAAGGCACGGCGGTATTGCACCGCTAAATAATCTTCACCTGGCTGTCATCTGGCACCTCAGTGTGTGGAGCAGGACAGCCAGGCACTCGTCTGCGCAGGCGGCGCAAGCAGCGGGCGGCGGCAGCGGCGGCGACGGCCACCTCCGCCAATCATCGCCCCGGGCGCTGCGCTGCTTCGCGATCTCAACTGCCGCACCTCCCAGGTCCGCGAAACCTGCCCCAAGGCGGAGAGCACAGGGCGCGAGCATGGGCGCCGCAGCATGGCCCACTTAAGAGGCAAGTGAAGCGAGTAGGCCGCTGATCGCCTCCACAGTATGCGGCTGCCGGCCAGGAGGCCATGGGCGCCCACAACGGCAATTTGCTGCAGGTGCGGTCCCCCGCTTGCCTCTGCGCGCCTTCTGCCGCCTCGTTGGCATTGTGTGATCTGTCAGCAGCGTCCTGTTCGCCCGGCAGGCTCCGCATCGCGCCCAATTCCGCCTGGTTCAACTGCTGCCGCTGCCGCCGCCGCCGCCTCGAGCGCCCCTCCGCCACCGCCACCCCTTTGCCGCAGTCTGCGGCGCGCCGCAGGGCGCTGCTGCTCACACTGGCGCTGCTGACGGCGTGCTACACCTGGAGCAGCGTGCGGCGGCTGGCAGACCTCACGCAGGTGGAGCCTGAGCTCCCCGCTGGCGCTGCTGCCGGCGGCCTGCTGCAGCGTGCAGAGGCCAACATAGCGTCACACCTCCATGGTGCCGCGAGTAAGTGGGCTGTGCATGATAGAGAAGTTCCTGTGGAATTGCTAGACAATGCATATCAAGACAGCTGGTGGCGAGCAGCTTGCTCGGCATGCCGAACGCGGCCGTTTGGTACGCTTGCACCCACATGTCGTCATGCCCTCGTTGCTGCAGCATTTAGAGGCGCAGTGACGGGCGGTGCGGCAGGGGGCGCAGGGGCGCAGCAGCAGCAGCCCATAGTGCTCAAGCAGCAGCAGCAGCAGCAGGAAGGAGCGGCAGGCAGCAGCACAGGCGGCGGCGGCACTGCGGCAGGCGGCACTGCGGCCGGCGGCAAAGCGCGGCCAGCAGTTGACCCCTCCAAGTGCAACATGAAAAAGAACACAGAGTGAGGCGGCAGTTTGGTGCTGGATGCCGAAGGGCAGCTGCCTGGCTAGCAAAGAGCAGTTGCCAAGCTGGGTGCTGGGCTTCAACATGCCGCAGCTGGGTGCTGGCTGATGGCTTGCTGGCGGCTGCTGCTTCTGCTCGCTTCCATTCCCCCAGCCGCCTTCCCTCATTGCTGCCCCTGCCCCTCTCCATGCCGCAGCTACTGGGGCGATGCGCTGGTGTGGGGCAACAATCACAAGGTGGACTCAGCGGGCGAGTGCTGCGCCGCCTGCCTGGCCTACAAGCCAAAGAGCAAGGATGACACAGAGTGCAACGGTGCGTGGGTGCCCAGGCGTGCAGCTGCTGCATCGGCAGCTGTTGGCTTCTGAGGATAAGTGCTTGAATTGCTGCTGGCTGCCCTTTTGGGCACCATGGGGCCGTTTGGTTGCGATCGTCCAAATGCGTCTTTTCCAACTGCATTCTTCTGGTAGCCACTCTTGCTCTGTTTCGCACCCACCTGCCTCTGGTGCAGTGTGGGTGTATTGCGAGGACCCCAAGTTGTGCGGCGTGCACCACCGCGAGTGCTGGCTCAAGGTGGGAGGGCAAAGCCGGTCTGCCTGCTTCTGCATGCGGAAGCCTTGCGCCGCTGCCTCCACTGCCGCCTCACATGGCCATTGTGTGTTCACGGGTGCACAGTCAGTGAGTATCCACATGTCCATGCTCCATCCTGTTTTGCCGCCCTCCTGCCGCAGCACCTGGCGCACCCCTCAGCGGTGGCGCCGGCCAAGCAGACCTTCTCATGCCTGCCGCTGTTCTCATGCCTGCCGCTGCTGCCGCCCTCGCGTCGCAGCACCTGGCGCACCCCTCGGCGGTGGCTCCGGCCAAGCAGGGGCCGGACGTGGGGTGGACCACAGGCCTCATGGCGGACGTTCAGGAGCAGGCCACCTCTGATGAGCCGGTTGGTTGTTGTTAAAATTGGTTGAGCTGCGTGTGAAGCTTGTATTGGCATGGCTTGCGGAGGGGTGCTTGCGGGTTTGCGCCCCTTTGCAAACGATTCAGAGAGCAACTGCAGATGCCCCAGAGCTGGTGTTGCATTGCTGGATGCCTGCTCCCTGCCCACCCCCTCCATGCGCTTGCCTGCTGCCCTGCTCAGCCATGCCTGCTGCATTTGACCGGGCCTTTCTGCGTGTGTGCATGGATGCATGGTGTGCACGGAACCAAGCAGCATGCACTCGCCTGATTACCGATTCACTGATGCAGGTGCGCGGCCCAGCCCGAGAAGTACTGATTGCGTCTCATTCCCACCTGCCTGACTGCAGGTGGGCGGCCCTGAGCGCAAGTATCATGTGGTGATCACGGCAGCCGGCTCTGCGGTGCACTGGCAGTCGCGCGTGGCGTACTACTGGTACAAAAAGATCCAGAAGCAGTGCGAGGTGAGGCTGGAGAACTGACTTGGGCTTGGCCTAGTATGGGTACACAAAGGCCCAAGAGCAGTGCGAGTTGAGGTTCGAGTGGGATTGAGCTTTGTCTGCTGCATCTGCTCTCCAAGGAGCAGTGAATGTGTTGAGTACGTGCGCGTAGTTACTCAGCTATTTTGCATGCCGAGCAACTGGTATGCTGTGCCCGACCTGCTGCCATTTATTTATCTGCAGGCGCGCGGCAACTGCCAGATGGGCGGCTTCACGCGGCTGCTGCACACCGGCCAGCCGGACGACCTGATGAAGGTGGGAAGATGCCAGCCAGGCAAACAGATGGGCAAGACAGGCTGAGCAGGCGCACACCTTGCTGGCTGCAACCATAGAATCCTGTGGAAACCAGCTGAGGTGCTGTGTTGAGGGTGCCCACCATATCATTGCAATACAATAGGAATACCTTTATCTTACCAGAAACGTACTCTGCTGTGCTGCGCTGCAGGAGATCCCCACCTGGGTGGCCCAGCCGCTGCCGCCGGAGCACCCGGACCATGGGTGAGCATCTGCCGCTGCTGCTGCTGCTGCCGCCTTGATGCTGCTGCTGCTGCTGCCGCCGATGCGCTGCTGCTGCCGCCTTGATGCTGCTGCTGCTGCTGCCGCCGATGCCTGCTGCCGCCGCCGCCTGCCGCTGCTGCCGCTGCTGCTGGGCTGGGGACGGACTCTATTGGCTCTGCCAAACCATTCATGGCATGCAGTAATGCTCACCTTTTTGCTCTGATTCTGCTCCTGACACCCCTCGCTGCACAGCTGCATCGTGCTCCTCTCAGCTGCTGCTGCTGCTGCTGCTAACTCTACTGCAATTGCGAACCCCTTCTTGACGTGCAGCTACATTGTGCTCAACCGGCCGTACGCGCTGCTGCAGTGGGTCAAAGCGGTGACCATCCCTGAGAAGTGAGCAGGCCTGCTTGTCAATGAAACGATGTGCTGGTTGTTGCAAGCATAAGTCGTTGCTAGCGGCATCATGTGAAGCTGAGCTGCTTCCTGCTCACCATTGCTCCGGTCTCCCTTCACACCAACAATTTCCAAACAGGTACGTGCTGATGAGCGAGCCGGACCACCTGTGGCTGAAGCCCATGCCCAACCTGATGAAGGGGGAGAACCCGGGTGGGTGGCTTTGGGGCCCCTCCTTGGGGCAGGGCAGGCCGGTTGCCAAGCCGGCTGGATGTGTTGCATGTGTGCACCCCTTCTGGCTCAAGCTTATGCCCAACCTGATGAAGGGGGAGAACCCGGGTGGGTGCAGGGCAGGGCAGGTCCGTTCCATGTGTGGCGTGTGTGCACCCTGTTTGGTTCAAGTCCAGGTGCCGGCTGCCCAGGCACAATGGCTCTCATGCAAGTACCTCTCTGTGACGCCTCCCTTCCTATTCGCAGCCGCCTTCCCCTTCTTCTACATCGAGCCCGCCAAGAAGGAGTACCGCTCCATTGTGGAGACGTTCCTGGGGCCGCTCAGCACCAAGGAAGCGGAGCAGATTGCGCCCATCGGTGAGGCACATGGCCGTAGCAGTTGTTGCGGCTGCGAATTGGCGCCACACATGCGGATCAACCATTTGCCAACCTTGGCCAGCCTAGTACAATCAATGCCTGCCTCACCTGTCCCACTTCCTGCACAGGCAACGCCCCTACCATGATGAGCTGGGAGGACATGAAGCGAGTCATGCCCCACTTCTTCAACCTGTCCATCGCGGTGCACAATGACGCGGCGGCCTCGAAAGAGTGGGGCTGGGTGCAGGTGGGCGCTGTCGATTGGTACTACTTGCTGAAGTGGTAGAGAACAGTTGTCCATCGCGGTGCACAACAATGCTGCCGCCTCGAAAGAGTGGGGCTGGGTGCAGGTGGGCGCCGTCTTTGAGTAACTTGTTCCAAAGCGGTGCAACGGGCCCATATCCCTCAGCAGACTCCCCCTCCTCCGCCTCCACTCGCCCTGCTCAGACAGCTGCTGCACCTCCATCCCTGCTCACACAGCGGCCGCTCCTCCTTTCCCCCTACCCTGCCACAGGAAATGTACGCCTTCACGCTGTCTTGCTACAAGGCCGGCGTGCGCAACATTGGCCTGCACCTCAAGGCAAGCGGGGTGCAGCGCAGTGCACGCATCTATTGCTGGCATCCGCGACATTGACTGCTTTCCGCCCCTTCGACACACGGGCTCACCCGCCGTTGTCAGCCGCCCGCATTTCGGATGCGCAGATGATGAGCCAGCCGCCCTGGGACGAGAAGCTGGAGCCGTACTACATCCTGCACTACACGTACGGCATGGACTACACCCTGGCCGGAGAGTTCACACCCGGTGAGGGGCTTGTGCTGCTATCCACTGCTGCTAAACATCTGCACTGGGCATGGCATGGACTACCACACGGGCTGGAGAGTTCACACCCGGTGATGCGGGGTTTGATCGTCATTTTGACTCCCCAGCATCAGCATCAGCATTGCACAAAGCACTACACGTTTGGCATGGACTACACCCTGGCCGGAGAGTTCACGCCCGGTGAGGCAATAGAAGCGAATACCACAGTGCCAAAGCCAAAGCAGAAGAGGTGCAAGTTGTTGCAGCGCCACATATGTCGTGGCAGTTCTGCAGAGGATGGTGTTCCCCACCATCGCCTTCATGATATGGCATGTCCCGGCCCCAGCCCCGCCCCGCTGCTCTCTCCCTCCCCTCTCCTTTCCATCCCCGCTCCGCTGACCCACCTGCTTTGCCCCCCAGGCAAGTACGGCGAGTGGCGCTTCGACAAGCGCTCGTACGCGAGCAAGCCGCCGCCGCGCAACCTGGGGGAGCCGCCAGCGGGCATGAAGAACGAGTTGGTGGGTCACGCTGCCTGTGTGGATCCCAGTCGGACTTGCTGCTGTTATGGTCATGGTTGTCAGCTGCCGCTGCTGCCGCCGGCGGGCATTAAAAAGTAGCTGGTGCGCGCTGCTTGGGTGGATTGCTGTGCGACTTGCTGCGGATAACACCAGAGTCTCTCAGATGCGCTGCCGCCGGCGGGCATGAAGAATGAGCCGGTGCGCTGCGCTGCTTGTGTGGATCGCAGTGCAGAGAGCTGCTGTTTATGGCCATGGTTTGCAGCTGCCGCCGCTGCCGCATGTGGCATGCCGCTGTGTGCTGTGCCATGCGCTCATGCCCGCTGCGCCCTTGCCTGGCACTCCACGCGCTGCGTGGTATGAATGGAACAGCTGCCAGAGGCCACCTGATTCTTCACCTCTCCTCCCTGCCAAGCGGAAGTGTTCCACACTTTGCCCATGCACAGGTGCGGCACCTGATCCACGCCATCAATGAGGCCACCTCGAAAATCCCAGGTGGGTACCGCACTGGCCTCTAGCTTGCAAGGAGTAGTGACTGCTCCTCCAGTCAGCAACGCTTGCCAGGCATGCGCTGCTTGCATGCATGTGCTGCCACCCCATACCTGTGTTCCCACAGTACTGCAGGGTGCTGACTCCACAGCCGTGCCTTCCCCGTGCCCCGTCCTTCGCAGGATGGGACGACTACGAGCGCACTGGAGTGGCCACACAGCTCTGGGACGGCGTGGTGTAGCGCTGCCGTGCTTGAGCAGCATGTTTGTAACAACCCTGGGCAAGCTCAGGACGATGCATTCTTGTGTTTGACTTAGGCAGGCATGCCCGCACGTGGCGCATGTGGCGCAAGGCAGCTGGAGACGAGGCAGCAGCATGTGAGTGAAAGCGCCGGCGGTACGCTCACAAACACCATCCTTCTGACACGTTCCGGGCAGCTTGCTCGGGGCCCACAAACGCAGGAACAGCAGGGTTGTCCAGCGGCAAGGCGCTGTAGCGGCGAGGGCCCGGGGGCCATGGGGCAGAAGGGCAGCAGGTTGCTAGATGGCGGGTGAGCCTGTAGCGCGGCGGAGGGGTGCAGAGAGGGGGTAGCTTGCAGGCCGGCCCTTGCGCCAGGCCGTGCGCTGGCCCCCGTCCTCCCGCCGACGATCCGAGGCCCGGTGGCGTGCAGCGCCATGTCTGTCACTTGCGGGGCGGCCCGGAGCTGCCACAACCCTCGCCGCTACCGCCGCCGCCGCACGCGCACGTGCCCTTGCACCACATGGGCATGTGGGCCCTCACGCCCGCTGCTCTGCCTCCCAAACCTTGTGATCCACCCACCGAAAGGCTCCTGCCGGCTGCTGTGCAGGCATGGCATGGACTGGGCCGCGAGCGGGCAGCAGCCAGGGGATGCGGCGGCCACATCATCTGGCTATGTGTGGCCCGCTGAGGAGACAACAGTTGGAGACTGGGTGATTTTAGACACGCTCGGAGTGGGCGCTTTTGGGCGCGTGGTGCTGGCGCAGCGAGCACCCGGCGAGCTGGCGGCGATAAAGCTGCTGCCGCGCGGCGCGCGGGTGCGTGCCCCCGCTTGCTGTGCCTCCTGCTTGATGACTTGCCTGCCCCTGCCGCCAAGTGTAACGGCACAGCCTGCTCTGGCCTGGCGATCTGCTCAGCCGCGCGCTGCCGCTGCACTGTGATGGCATGTTAGCCAACTCATCTGCCGCCTGCCTGGCTTGAATGACAGCCGTTGTGACGCTGTGCTGCATGCACGGGGCGTGGGCGTTGCTCCCACACACTGCTGCTGCATCTTCTCGCTGCGCCGACGCGCCTGCCCCTCTTAGCTGCTGTTGTTCCCACATTCGTCCCTGCAGGTGCGGCAGTACAAAACGTACGTAGCAAGGGAGATCCTGCACCACGCCAGCCTGCGGCATCCCTTCATCATTTCGCTGAATGAAGTGGTGCTCACCCCCCGGGTGAGGAAGCCAGGGTGGCCACGATTGCAAGTGGCTTTTGGAGCCACAGGCTGTGTGTGTGTGCAAGTACACAAGGAAATGAGCAGGGTGTGACGGCAGCTGGAGCATTGACGTGCCTCCGGGCGTGCCCAAGATGCCGTTGCCTGGGCCTTCAATCTCACGCTCCTGCTGTGGCCCGCTACCGCCTCTCGGACCTAGGCATGTGGCTCCACACTTTGCGCTAAAGGCTGTGGCCTGCTGCCACTCCATGCCGCAGTTTCTGCCTCTGCATGCACCTCCGAAGTGTGCACTGAAGCTGTGCCCCTTTCACTCTTATGCCGCAGTCCCTGGCCATTGTGATGGAGTACGCAGCAGGGGGAGACATGTTTAGCCACCTGCGGGACCGAAGGTGCGCATACATGCAGCAGCGCAGCATGCACATGCGCTGCTGCTGCTGCATCCCTGCTTTCAAGCATGCTGTGCAGCTGGGGCCAGCGCCGCTTGCACACTGCATGCTGCTCGCGTGCCAGCTGTCTCAGCGGTTGAGCACCTCTGCGCCTCTGCATCCACCTGCCTCTGCACCCGCGTCGACCTCTGCGCCCGCAGGGCGGGCTCGCGGCTTGTAGAGGCTGAGGCGCGGTGGATGTTCCAGCAGCTGTCAATCGGCCTAGCGTACTGCCACGATCGGGTGGGTGGCTTTGCACACTCGGGCGCTCCTCTGCTATAGCATGGAATGATTACTGGGCTGCGAGCTTGAAATGGAGTTATGGATGGGCTGCAAGCTGCCGATCATGCCGGGTTGTGGGCAGTCAAAAGCAACTGGTTTCGGCTCGGTAGCGGCATGCACCGCACATCAGAAACCTGTCACTTGTATCCATCCAATTCCCTGCTGCAACGCTGCAGGGAGTAGCCAACCGCGATCTAAAGCTGGAGAACCTGCTGCTGGACCGGCCGACAACGGGGCTTGACGGCGACTGGCCGCTGCTCAAAATCTGCGATTTCGGTGAGCAGAGGAGCGTCATGTTTTGCATGCCATGGGGTATTGTAGTCGAAGGGTTAAGATCGTTTGTCTAGAACTTGTTTTGGGAGGAATGTTTGGGTGGGCACGTTGCCTGCTTACTGCCTGGGCCACACCTAAGCGATCCGGCCTGCCGCCACTGCGCCGCCCATGCCTGCAGGCTACTCCAAGCACGAGCTGAACAGCACCGCCAAGACAGGTGAGGGGCTTCTGGGGTTTCTTAGGCTGGCCCTGCATCTCAACCTGTCTGAGCACGGCTCACTGAGCACGGCTCACAGCAGCGCTGTTCTGCCCACAGCAGCCCTGTGTGTGCTTTCAGCAGCAGCGCTGCTCTGCCTCCTGTTTCCTTGAAGGCGTGGGAACGCCGCTGTACATGGCGCCCGAAGTGATATCGGGGGCTGCCAAGTACGATGCCAAGCGAGCAGACATCTGGTGGGTGGTGTTGCTGTTGCATGCAGCGGCTGTCAAGCATTCTGCTGCGCAGTGCCTACCGCCGGTTTGCAGCAGCGCATGCTGCCTGCGCTGGCGCTCTGGTTCGGAGCACTTGCTGCGCGGGCCAGCACTCCTGGTCTGCTGCCTATTTCCAGTCCCCGCAAACGGCATGATGCTTAGGAGGCACGCATGCTGTATGCTCTGCCTGTTTCGCAGGTCCTGCGGCGTTATCCTGTTCACCATCCTGTTTGGGCAGTACCCTTTCCAAGAAGACAAGGACTTTGCTCGCCGCATCGTGGCGGGGCAGTGGGCCATGCCGCAGGCAGACGTGCGTGCTGCGCATTGCTGCCGTACCCTGCGCCTTGCTGCGCTGCGCCACGCTGGGCTGCGCTGCGCTGAGCTGCATGGCATGTCGCACACCCTGTGCTTGCGGTTTCGCAGCGCCTGCAAGCGCCTGCTAGTGGACACACTGGCTCGTCTCTCTGCCATGCCAGCCGCCCGCTTCTCTCCCTGCTTGCTTGCCAATTGCCTCTCCCCACATGCACGCTGGCCCTGCAGGCGGAGGAGCTGTCGCTAGAGTGTGCAGAGACGCCTGCTGATTGCTTCAAAACCTGTGCACTGCCTGGCCCTGCAGGCGGAGGGGCTGTCGCTAGAGTGCAGAGACATGCTGTCCCGGCTGCTGGTGGTCGACCCTGAAAAGGCGAGGCTCTGGTAGAATATCTTCCAGCCTGTTTATATCTTCTAGAGAGGAGCGGGTCAGCTCAGACAACCAGCCCTGGTCGCAACGGGCCACTTGTGACGGGCCGTACATGCTTTGGTGGAGTGCGGTCTCCACCACCCTTCTGTTTGCGGTGCATTGCCATGGAGGGCAAATTTAGTGGCCCCTTGTTCTTCTCATTGTGCTAATGTCTGCATGTATCTCGCCTTGCTGCAGAGGATCGACATGGAGGGCATTTTCGGGCACCCCTGGTGCCATCCAATGCGAACGGCCGTTTCCCTGTGTCTCGCCTTGCTGCAGAGGATTGACATGGAGGGCATCTTTGGGCACCCCTGGTTCCAGCGGGACCTGCCGGAGGGAGCCCTGGCCATGAACGGCTCGTACATGCAGTCGGCGCCCAACCTGGACCAGGTACAGCAGCTGCTGTTGGGCAGGGTGGGAGTAAAACCATTTTTACTGCTGCCTGCTTGGCCCGGCCATGAATGCATCCTACACACACTCGGCGCCCAACCTGGACCAGGTTCCTGGGTGTGTGGGTGTGTGGGGAGGCTGGCATGTTGTTGACCGCTTGGCCCGGCCACGCACGTGCTCGGCTGGGTGCACGCTTCCCAACCAGCACCCCCAACCCTCACTATCCACTGCCCACTTGCCCCTCCTCCTGCCGCTCGCAGTGCGTGCCGCTGGTGGGGCAGCTAATAGAGGCGGCCACCATTGAGGGCTCTCCGATGGATGCCTCACTGTCGCTCAAACTGGATGGCACCCAGCCAGCGGTCCTTGTAGTGGCAGCCCCCCCTTGGGTCAGCCCCACGCCCTCAAGAACCAGCGCGCAGCCAATGGGCGCTAGCCCCACCCCATCACGCATCAGCCCGCCGCCGGCGCACTGAGCGCAGCTTTGTGCCGCTGCTGCAGTGCAGCGGCCGCAGCGCAGCGGCCTGTGCAGCTGAAGCATACCCGCTGTTGCTGTTGCTGCTGCGGAACTGGAGAACCACACGTCGCAGCCCGTTACCCGTTATTATCTGGTACCATAGATCTGACCGTACGTCCTTGAATGCTGAGTTGAGAAACCTCCCACCCCACCATTTCCACCCGCCTTTCCCCTGCGGCCCGGCCCAGGGCAAGCGGCTCACATTGGCCCTCATGCAGCCACCTCCAGCTTTTCCCGGCACCGCTTCGCTGGGCAGGAAGCGCTCGCCCCGATGTCCAATGCCACCCTCACCCTTAATCGATTCATCATCAGTGTGTACTTGTTTTCCTCCCACGCTCCGCCCAATCTCTCAGGCTGGCCAGCTGTGGCTCAGCTGCCGCCCGCCCCAGCGCCTTCCCCCGTCGCCTCGTGCTCTTTGTGCATTGAAGCACTCATGCAAATTGGCGTGCTTTGGGTGACGTGGCACACACCCTGTGGTGTGAAGCACCACACCAGTCCGGCAGTCAGCCGGTGAGGGGTTGCAACCAGAGGCGGAAGCGGTTGCGCCATGGGGCCCTGCACATTCCCTCCCCACACCGCACCTCTGCATGCCAGGCATGTTCAGACATATCTGGGTGGCAATAAACGACAGGATGCACGGCTTTTGGGCTGAAATTGGCCATTCGACATAGCCCGGGACATCCACGTGGTGCACCGGCTGACGGCAGCCGCCTGCGGTACTTGGGGCGGCAAAAGCTGCAACGCTCGCTTGCTTTGCATGCCCTGAAGCTACAGCTAGCTGAACGCATCGCTCTGGCGTCGATCCGACCCCCCCGAGCACCCGACTCACAAGCGTGGGTGCCGAGCCTGCAGCCATACCAGCTGGCCCACGTGCGCCCGTCACATCCTGCCAGGGCGGCTAGCTGTAGGCCGCCATGGATGGTGAGGCCGCCCCGATGCGCCGGCCCACGAGGCCATCGCCGCCGCTCGCCGCCGCTGGCGCCACCGCTCAGGAGGGGGCACATGTTGTGCCGCGGCTGTGCGGCCCACCACAGCTGCCGTTTGCGGCCCGGCACAGCCTGACCTTTGAGCACTGCTCCCTGCACGCGGTCTGGCTCATCCTGGTGAGCAGCGCAGCAGCCTGTGCGGCATGCTGATCAATGTGCCTTTTGGCCATGGCTGGCTGCAGATATCGCTGAATGGTCTTCGCTGAAGCGAGCCCCCCCTTGTCCCTGCAATCTGCCCCTTACCGCCCGCAGCTGCTGCTGGCTGTCTCGCTGGTGCGCGTGCATCAAGGGCACACCCAGCTGCGCTTCACCCTGCGGCTCAAGATTGCGGCTTTCCTGTGTGAGCTGGCCTGGCGGCGCGCCTGCCGCGGCGCGGCGCACGGCGGCAGCTATGCACGCTGGCGTCACTTGCTGGTGCCTCTATACGCCGCCCTGGACGTTCTGCTGTCACGTTATGGCCTCGTGAGGGCGGGCCTAGACAGCACAGAGCCTCCGGCTCCCGGCACTAGGGGCGGCCTGCACCTGGCCATGATGCTCGTCCTATCCAGCCGTGCTCTGAGCAATCTCGTGGCCTGGTCGCTGTGCCACCGATTCACGTGAGCCGGGCTGGGCTTTGTGGTGCCGCTGCGTTTGCTCCTGATGTGCGTGCCATGCAAGTGCTACGTAGCATGCCAATGTTGGGACGAGCGTGGCTGTGCTGTGGAAGCCCCGCCGATGCTCGGGGCAGCGTGTTCAGCATGTTGAAGGCCTGCTCACCAGACTTCCGTGCATCAGCCTTGACAACCCATTTTTCCCAGCACTTGCTCTGCAAACAAGAACCTTCTCGCCCCATCACACACGCCCTGCAGGTACGTGCTGCCTGCCCAGCTGGCGATTGTGTACAGCCACTGGCGGGCCAATGAGGAGACGTGTGCGGCGGCTGTGCTGACAGCACCCACAGCAGTAGCAGGGACGCACACCGCAGCACAAATGCTCGCCTCGGTGCAGCTGGGCGGCATCACAGCGCCACTGATCAGCCGGCCGCTCACCCCCGCTGAGGAGTGCCGCACGGTGCTGGCCTGGCAGCAGCTGTGCTTCAGCCTGGCGGTGCCAGCGCTGGTTGCAGCGGCCTGCGAAACGCGGCTGTGGCTGCGGCACCAGGAGGAGCGGCGGCAGAGCGGCCTGCCGCCAGAGGGCGGCTGGCAGTCCAGCTTTTACAGGGCGCTGCAGGAGCTGCTGCACGGCCACGACTGGCCCCACATTGCGGTGCTGAGCTGGCTGCTGTCGGGCGTGCTATACTTGGCTGCGGTTGCGCTGTCCGTGGATGCTAGCTGACCCCTTGTTGCTGAGCTGCACATTTTCAACCCAGTCCATTCAATTGTGCTGCCGCCAGACAGGGACAGCGACGTCAGGGGTGACGATGTGCTCCCATGTGGGCGCGGCATGGGGCCAGGCGGTGGACCCAGACCGCACTCATAACGACCTGAGTTTGCCGCCCGTAATCGCGCTGTGTAGTTGCACACACGCATCTCTTCAAACCCAGCAAACACCTGCCGCGCTTCCGGTCGGCGCCCCTGGACGACCTTACTGCCGGTGCCCCAGGCGTCTGCCAGCCATAGAGCTGGGCCGTTGGGGGAAGCTCGCATGAGCGCACGGTTGCCCGCCCAGCGGCCAGCGCCGCCGGCGGCGGTCGGCGGGGCCCTGTGCGGCCCGCCCGAGCTGCCATTCGACACCCGGCTGAGCATGACGGTCGCTGCTTACTCCCTGAATGCGTCACAGCTCATACTGGTGGGTAGAGGGGCAGGCGTCCGCTCTCCTGTCCGGCGGCCACAACTTGTCGGAGCAGCCGCTACGAGTGCGGTCACTTGGCGAGCCTACCTCGCTCATTCCATGCCCCCCGTTCCGCCCTGCAGCTCACCGTGATCGTGTGCATCGTGCGGGCGCCGAAGCACCACAGCGAGCTTCACACCGTGCTGCGCTGCTACCTGGCGGCAGTCATAGCTGAGCTCCTGTGGCGGCGCGCCTGCCACCGCTCGCCACAAGGCGGCAGCTTTGCCCGCTGGCGCCACCTGGCCCTGCCCATCTTTGCCCTCTGTGACGTGCTGATGTCGCGCCACCGAGTGGTTCGCGCCGGCCTGGACATCTCGGCGGTCGTTCCAGGCGGCGGCCTTCGAGACGGCATTCACCACATCGTGCTGCTCGTACTCTCCAGCCGATTCACCTCCAACCTCTTCCTGTGGGCCCTGTGCCATCGAGCCATGTGAGAGGGGCTGGGGCTCATGCCTGCAGCTGCTGTGAACATTGTGTGCGGTGGGGGCTGGATGAATGTGCAGTGGGCGGTCACCCGGCCTTTGCAGTCAGCCGAAGCCTTGCCTGCCGCGGTTGTGGGTGCCTCCTCTTATACTCCCGCCACTGCTGCTGGTACTGCTGTGCAGATACATGGTGCCTGCTCAGCTGGCGGTGGTGTATCACCACTGGCGGGCCAACGCCGACAGCTGTGCAGCGACGGTTCTGGCGGCGCCTTCTGCTGTGGCACGCACGCATACCGTTGCCCGCGCACTAGCCGGCTTGCAGGTGAGCTCCAGGTCCGGGGGCGCCAGTTTTGGCACACTGTTGCAGGTGGGAGTGCTTCAGGCTGTTGAGCAATGCGCAGCAGGCTGCTGAGGGCCTCTGCGCAGCTCTAGCCTGGATTGCGCTTTGATCACTCGTTTTGCTTCAGCGTTACACACCACCCTGCTGCTCGTTCCCATCTCTGCCGCTGCAGCTGGGCGGCCTGCCAAATGAGCTGCTGCACCGCTCGCTCACCCCCGCTGAGGAGTGCCACACGGTGCTGGCCTGGCAGC
>VFQO010007602.1_pt1 | contig 40100 bp, 76 predicted proteins | sample 3512331 | NCBI WGS metagenome assembly VFQO01 (sample SAMN10412371, study PRJNA504923) | tailings metagenome | isolation source: Replicate 3 from Balatoc abandoned mine | place: Philippines: Itogon, Benguet | collected 2017-08-28 | reverse complement strand
TGTGTGCATCGGCTGCACCTCTTGCCGGCGATTGCCATGTCTGTCTCAACTGCTGCACCGCCGATTTGCCCCTTGCTGCCGCTGCCCCGTGCGGTGGGGAGGCTTCCCATCAATTGGCGTAGAGTAACTCAGTGGATGGGCATGGATGCACCCTTAGCACCTCAGAGGCCGACATTCCTTTGCTGTGCGGATGGGCGCAACCGAATCATCCCCTGGATATCCCCTCACTGCCCCTGCAGGCTGGCTTGCCGCACCTGATGATGGCTGCGGCCATGCGGCTCGTTCAGCCCTCCAGCGGCGTGAACGGCTCGCTACGATAGTGCCACCCGCGCATCCCGCTCGAGCACCGAACCCAAAACCGATCATTCGGCGCACATGTACCATACTAACCTACCCCTGAATACTGATTCCTTTCAACATCTATCCTCTGTTCTCCTTCTGTTGATAAAGTCAACATGCACTGTGAAATGCATCAGATTGCGTGGACAGCCAGGCAGAGCGGTGCAAACGCAGGCACGGCAGAGGAGTTGTGCAGGTCGGCTGCGGGCGCTGGGCGCAGGCTTGAACACTGGTGTGATCGCCATTGCTAGGCACGATTGCTGCCGCCGGGCGCGCCTCAAGCAAAGCGGGCGCGCCTCAAGCAAAGAAATGGCAGCAGAAAAAGCACCCGATCGGGACCGCTGCAGGGGATGCGGAGGGCAGGGCGGGGTTACCAGGCCATGGGGGATAGCTAATCAGCACAATCCGGGTTCTTATATCACTGCCACAGCGGTCCAACTTCCGGAACCTATCTGAGCACCCCAGGTAGTGTCACCACACTAGGCAGCCGGCTCACCAGTGGAGATGACGAAAATCAGGGGCAGCACGATGGCCAGGGCCGGGGCTTTGGTCAGCGGCAGCTTGGGTGGACCTGCAACAACGAGGCAAGGATGGGCAACTTTGCACAGCTTGCAGACCAGCCCAGTGCACTTTGTCTGCTGCATACTGACTGTGCGCACCTTTGATCAGGGGAGTGTTCCCTGCACCCTGCTGCAATGCGCGCCGCGGCGCTACTGAAGCAGCCGGCAGCCCTGCTCCGCCGCTGCCGCCCGCGGCGGCCTGTTGGGCGCCCAGCACGTGGCCTCCAGTGCCTTCTGCGCTTCCACTGGCGCCTGCTGAAGGGTTGGTAACGCCAGGGTCGGCTGCCCCTGCGTCCAAGATGCAGCTTCCGCAGGCCGCCCCTGCGGCGAGCAGAGCCAAGAGCAGCAGAGCTGTGCACAGTCGCATCGTGGTCCGCACGTGAAGCTTGCGAACTATGCCAAAGGGTTGATGTCCCAACTGCGGGCCACCGCCCCATTCCATGCCGCTGACCGTGCTCTCGGCGTTGCTGCCTCTCGCTGACCCCAAGCCACAGCCCCTCGGGTTAACATATGCTGAAAGGTTGTACATAAGCTGAAGGTGAGCACAGCCGCTGTAGAGAATGCAAGTATGTGTCACTGCCAGTAATGAACCACACTCGCTGCCGCAGCTGCGCCGCCGCTCAAACAGGTCATAGTCAAGTTATCAGCGCTGAACGCTCAGTTCAAAAGCCGTGGAAGGTCTGCAGCAGGTGAGCAGGCGCACTGCGACTGAAGACTGATCTATGGCAAGCAAACTCAGGGCTCCTCACAGCAATTGATTAAAACTGAACAACTCACAGCAGCCCCACAGCCACCCACCATGCGAGGGTCCTCTCTGCTGCGCCCGCGCCCGCGCCCGCGCCCCCTCCCCCGTCCTCTGCGCAAGCGGAGCAACCAGGGAGTGGTTGCCAAGCGCGTTTCTGGCGAGGAATCCAGCAGCACACTGCAGGGCTGGTTTCCACACGTGGCAGCTGACTGGACACCTCCCTGCCGAGCACACCAGCTGCTGCCCCGAAGGCACACTCCCCACCTGCCGCGCCCCCTGCCGCGCCCGCCGCGCCGCACAAACGCCTTGCCGTGCTTGACCTCGCACAGCTGGGTGAGCAGCGGGTCACACACCACGCAGCCTGGTATGGGGTAGAGAGGGGCACGGGGATGAGAACATGTCAGGTAGCAGGCAAGCGTACAGGTCTGGACAAGTGCATGCCGCGAACCATTCCCTGTAGAAACCTGTGCTGGGGGTCAGCCAATCATCAGCCCTTACACCGCAAGCTTCGCCTGCTTTGCTTTCCATGCACCCGAACCCGTCCCCCCACCCGTGTGCTGCGTGTCTCCGCCTGCCAGCCGCGACTGCCCCTTCTTCCAGTCCAGCGCCAGCAGCGTGGAACCGCACTCCTGCAGTGTTGCGCATAGAGCCGGAAGAAGGGCAGCCTATGATTTGATGGCTTCCAGCACCCGCAACATAAGGAGAAAGCGCTGACGAACCGCGCCTTCCATGCCTAGCGAGCATGCCATTTCGTGCTGTGCAGCGCTACGCAGACAGCGCAGGTGCACAGCCGCACCTCGCAGCTGTCAGGCGCAAGCTTGGCCGAGTGCAGGTTCTTGGGCAGGTCTGCGGACAAGCCATGAGGAGCATGTTGTGAAGTGCGCAGACAATGCAGGGGGCAGGAGGAAGGTCGATGCCGGCGCGCAGTGCTGCCAACCCGACAGATGCCGGCCTGCTCGCCAGAGCCAGAGACAGCAGTGCTGCAAGGGCAGCAGCAGGCACAACAGCACTCACAGATGAGGAAGGAGCAGCGGGAGCAGTCGAGGCGCCAGGCTGGCGCGCTGACTGGGTCCAGCACCAGAGTGCCCGCCGCATCGCCCTCGCAGGCCGGGCAGGGCGCCACACCCATACGCGCCGGCTGCATCAGGGGAATGGGGGGAAGGGTCGGACAAGGGATGTGCTGACACGGTAGAAACACACCGAAAGGCTTTCCCAAGATCAGGATGGCAGCAACGGTGTGGCAGCAAGATGCAGCAGGTGCCTCACCGAGTGCCGGCAGGTGGGGTGGGTGCACAGCGTGCACGGCATGCCGCCGCTGGCCTTGTCCCCCAGCTTGGGCGCGTCCTCAAAGGGCGGGTGGTTGTCTGCAGGTAGGTTGGTGGAGGCAGTAGGCATGCATCAGTGCAGCCGTGGGAGCTGGGAGCCGAGCTCGCAGCGTCACAACGGGGGCAGCACTAGCAGCCCAGCTTGGCATTCTCAGACCACCCACAGCCAGCCTGCTCCCACTCACAGCAATACGGGCACAGAGGGTACGTCTTGCCGTCTGCAGTGAGACCAGGTGACACGCACCAGTCAGGCGGGGGTTGTGGCGCGAATCGGGCAGGCATCTCAGCGCCACCCCAACTCAGCCACACCCACTTCCATTGCCAATGTCAATGCCTGCCCGCCCCCACTGCTCATCCGCACCCGCGCCGCCCAGCGAGAAGAGCAGCAGCTGGAAACCGTCCAGCGGGCAGGCCAGCTCCTTGTACAGCTTGATGGAGCCGCCCTGTGAATGATGAGGCAGGTGAGTGGGAGGCTGGGTGAGAGGACGGCAGGCGGGCCCAGTGCATGCCCTGGGCAGCAGGGAAGCCTGCCGTGTAGCTCCAATACCGGCGTGAACACACACGACACTACTGCAGCGCACCTGCGGCATGTTGTACACGTCCTCGCAGGTGGGGCAGTACAGGCGGGACGGCCGGCTGGCAATCAGCTTCATGTAGCGCCGGCACTTGCCGCACTGGCTCAGCACCTTGCCGCTGCTGGCCAGCGGGCTGAAGCTGGCCTCAAACAGAGTGTCCATGCGCTGCATGCGTGTGACACAAAGGTTGGGGTGGCGGTTTGAGTGTGGGCAGCAAGCCAGGCAAGGTGTGTGCCGAAAGGGTGCGTGGCTGAGGCGTGGTTGGGTGTCTGTGCTGCCGGCAGCTGCAGGCGGCGAGGCTCGACATGGTGCTGTGGCAACGACCTTTGCCTGCTTGCCTGGATGTGCGCCACGAAGAAGGCAAACTTGGCCTTGAACTCGTTCAGGCAGTGCGCCACCACGGCCTCCTTGTCCGCCTCGCCCTGTGGGTGGGGGATGGCAGCAAAGCGCAGCAAATGTGTGGGGAGGGACGCAAGGAGCTAGGGTAGCAGGGAGTGAGGGTGGCAAGGAGCAAACGCACCACGGCCAGTTGGCAGAGCAAGTGCAGCCCCAACGTAGCTAGGCTGCTACACATTTGGCCAGCTTGCTCCTTACAACCAGCAGGCCGCCGTCCAGCCCACCTTGGCCACCAGGTCGATCTGCCGCTCCACATACGCCCGCACTTGGGGCCGGCACAGCTCTGGGTCAATGAGCTGGTAGCCGCTGCAGGGCAGGGAGAGGGGTGCCAGGAGGGGGACACAGGTGCACAGGTATGGTTTTGGTGGCTTGACGGGTGAACCTATGGCGGAGGTGCCAGACCAAGCAGAAGGTGGGAGCGGCCCCACAACCTAGGATTCCCTCAACTCCAGTGCCAGTCAAGTGCTCACCGGATGAGGGTGATGCCCAGCTCCGTGGGCACGCAGCGCCGCCCCGACTGGATGCTGACGTAGTTGCGCCTGAAGGGATTGGTTGTTTGTTCGCTATCAATCAATGCTGATGGTCAAGCAATGATTAGCTCGGCAACGCAGTCGTGGTGCATTTGCATGCTGGATGCAGGCATACTCACTCGCAGATGTTGTTGATGTGGACCGGGATGGACGCATCTTCGAACAGGGGGATACAGCGCAGCAAGGATGGGTGCAAGGCACAATGACTGTTCCACTCGTGACCAGCAAAGCAGGGGGACAATTGAGGGACAGTGCAGTTGCAGCAAGACAGCTGCCGCCGTCCAGGCTTCCGCATACCCAGCACACCACGCCCCGGCCCCTCCTGCCCTCCCTCCCACCTGTGCCAATGCCATGCTTCTCCATCAGCCCAATGAGCTCAGCCTCGGTCAGGTAGTCTGGAGGGGAGGTCTTGCCCTGGTGCAGCTCCACATCTGCATGGGAGGGAGCAGTGCACACACAGCAGGATTCCTCCTCAGCAGTCGCATGTCTGCAGGGCGGGCAGGCAGCAGCGGGGGCAAGGATCTGGAGAGCCGGCCAACACACAGACGCAGCATTCCACTCCAGTTGTGCAGGCGCGCACCAGCAATGGGCACCGCCTCCCCGCGCTGCAGCGGTGGCAGCGGCGCGTTCTGCACCGCCGCCCACGGCATGATGGCCTGTAGTGGAGGGAGATGTGCATGCGTGCAGGGTTGTCAAGGCTGGCTCATGCCGAGGTGCACCCTGCCTCAGGCAGCGCTGCGCTAAAGGCAGTTCTCGAAATGGCCGCAGGGCAGCACAGGCACATGGTGGCACATTGTGCTTAAGCCCATGGTTGCACATCCTTGAGCGCGTGGTGAACTGACCGTAAAGCCGGGGCGCACGACCGTGGTGCCGCTGGTGGTGAAGGTCTCAGAGCCAGCTGCAAAGGAGGCCTTGCTCTTTTTGTACACACAGTCTGGAGACAGCGAGCCCAGGAAGTGCCGCGCCACAAAGCTGCAGGGGGCAAGGGTCACAGCAGGGGCGCAGCTGGGGTTTGGTTGATGCATGGGCAGGGCAGCAGGCATCTGTTGCCCCTTCAAATGCATCGAGGTGGGTGAGGGAGTGAAAACTGCCCAGCCACACATCCACTCTATTGCACTACTGCCTCAAGCCTGTGGGAAAGTCTGCACCACCGGAAAAGGAGCTCACTCGTACAGCCGCCACGCGTCGCCGCCGCCCAGCTCCGCCTCAGTTGCGCAGCGCACTGGAGTGACTGGAGGATGGTCGCCCACGTCGGTGCCTGCGCCAGGCGGAAGGTGGGCGGGGGAGGCGGCCAGCAGCCACGTGATGCGGCAGCCACTTGATGCAGGGCAGTGCATTTGTGAGCAAGTGCTGTAGTTACAGCGAGCGGCAGGGCCCTGGTGAACAGCCTGGTACACTCGCAATGCCCAGCAGAGGGCCCACCAGCCCTCCCCCCGGCTCCCTCTCTCAAGCCACTCACCGCCCTTGGGGATGCTAAAGTTGCCGACCAACGAAGCGGCGTATTCGCCCCAGATTGGGTGCGCGCGCTGCGCCGCCAGCAGGGTGTGGAAGTCAAAGTTGGGTGGGTAGGCGGTTGACTCCGTCCTGGGGTAGCTCAAGTAGCCCTGCGGGTGGCGGGTGGATGCATGCAAGGTCGGCTTGGTGGGCCTTGACCGTCTAATTCAGCGGTCGAGGGCGTCGTAAACACAGCGCAAGGCTGACCAGGTGTCCATGAAGGGGCTTGATGGTTTCCCTGCCCTGCATGTGCATGCTATGCCCAGCCAAGCTGCCCCATGTCCGCCCACCCACCTGCGTGTACAGCCGCTCCGCCACCTGCATGGCGTATGCAGGCCCGATGCCCAGCGACGCACTGGCCGTCTTCAGCAGCTCCACTGCACAGGGAGTTGGTTGAGCAGAGTGCGGAGGCTGTGATGCAGCAGTCGGTCCGCACGTTGGCCAGAGAGCCGATGTGCATTGCCTTAGGTAGCCAACCCACAGTAGGGACGGCGGCGAGGGAGCTGCAGCAGGGCGCTGCCATGCACCTGTGTTCAGGCCGTTCGGCCGCCCCTTGCGCTCCTCCTTCTCACTCACGTCCACCACCCGCAGCTGCAGGGGGGGGCGGCCGAGTGTGGGGTTGGAGGCATGGACTCAAGGCCACGATGAGGCAACAAGCATCGGATCCCATGCTGCTGAAAGTGGTCTGGGCAGGACACCTTTCCTGGAGCCACGTGCATGACACGCAGCAGCACAGCACTGCAAGTACCAGTGTTGCCCGGCATCTGTAGAGCAGCGGCCCTGGGCAGCAGCACCAGAGAGGTCCCCCTGCCTCCCACCTGCTTGGCCTCCGACACCAGCCGCTGGAACACGGCGCCCACCTCGGCATCAAACACGCGGCCCCGCCCCCACTCCAGCTGCAGGGTGAGCGGGAAGAGGGCATGAGTTTGAGAAAGAATCGCAGTGGGGCAGTGGAGGCAGGCGTTTGGGTTGAGAACGGAGATGGCAGGCTGAGCGGTTGGTGCCGCCCTGCCTGCCCAACCGGCCAGCTGCGCAGCCGCAACCACAGGCACCCTTGCGTCACTGCCTCACATTTAGGACGTGCCCCGCCTTGGTGGCCCGTGGCCGCACCACCCAGAACGGCTCGGGCTGCAGGTGCATGAGGAGAGTGGCACGGGATGGCTGCTCGGTCCGGAATAAAATTTCTGGTAAGACGAATGCAGCACAAACAGTGGCTGGACACGAGAGCGTCCGCACTTTACAGCAGGGCCTGCAACGCAGCGAGGCAGTCACCTGGAAGGCCACAATGGCCTGGTGCCGCTCCACACAGAAGCTCAGTGTGGGCGTCTGGCAGGGGCCGTAGCTGATGACTGCGAAGCATGAGGGGCATTGGAGCAGGGGAAGACGGTTCACAGACAGACGAGCATTGCAAGTCATCACTGCCATGGGAGGCTCACCGCCGCGGCCTTTCCCTGACCAATGCACGCCCACTCGCCCACCCGCCCACGCTGCGCCCCCACCTGCCGAGTCCAGGTTGCCATACTTAGCCTGGAAGAAGCGGGACTGGAAGCGCGTGAATGCCACGCCCACCTGGGCAGGTGGGAGGACGGGAGGGTGTCTCGTTGACGCGCGGCACAGCGCAGCAAAGCGGTGCCTGCAGGGGCTGCCCGAAGTCCCAGGATACCCCAGAGGCCATGCGTGCAGCTGCTGAGCTGGCCGCATGCAACAGTACCCAAGCATGCAGCCAACTCTATGCGCCATGATCTCCATGTAGCGTGCCATACTTTGAGGTCCAGCTCCTGCCGTGCGTCGACCGCCAGCGCCTCGCACTGGTTGGGCTGCACCAGGCGCGCCATGGCTGCCCGGATCTCGGGCGCGCTGATGGCTGCAGGGCGTGGGAGGGGCGGTGAAGGGGCAGTCGCGCGTTTGCATCAGGCGTAACATTACAAGCAAAGCGGAGCGTTGCGAGGCAAAAGCAGCTGCGCATGACACACCCTGAGGCAAGTCACTTGCAAGTGCACCTGGACACTCCTACTTGCCCACCCCCTCACCTGAGAAGCGGGCACGAAACACCTGCTGGCCTGCCACCCGGTTCATCTTGGGCAGCGTGTTGTCCATCACCTCTACAGTACCACATGGCGGGGGTGAGGACGCAGCACACAGCGTGTATGCACTTGCCGGCGACGACCGCTCAATGCGCATCTTGGCGGGCGGGTGTGCACAGCTGCACGCAGCTGCCAAGTATACATGACGGCGGTCGTTGCATGTGCCTCGCTGCCTCACCAAAGCAGATGTTCTCCCCCTCGCGATCGCAGTCCAGCCACAGCACCTGCAGGGGGAGCAGCAGGGGAGCAGGGTCGGTGCATGCACGACCTGCGTGCGTCCATGGCACTGCATGCTGCACCAAGTTGCTGCATTCTGTCACAGTAGCGGCAGCGATGGTGACCCCAGTTGCAGAAGTGACCTCCTGTCCAACAGGTCAACCGATTCCGACACACCTTCCCTCCAGTTCCCACTTGCCATGGTCGCCATACCGCCCACCCACCCCTACCCCATCCTTGCCCGCCCACCCACCAGGTAGTCGGCTCCCTTGGCCTCCTGCTGCAGGTGGCGGCACACCCGCGCCTTGGGGTTGGCCTCGCTCTTCAGGGTGGGCGCGTCAAACAGCGTAGAGGGGTCCACCTTCTCCCAGCTCTGGAACTCGGCTGCGCAGCGCCAAAGGTTAGGGCGAGAGGCAGGGGTTTGAGCAGGAGAGCATGGGAACAAAACCAGCAACTTGTAGGCAGTTGCCAGGGAGGCAGGGAGGTTAACGCATAGCTTGCGCCGCATGATGCAAACTTGTTGGGCAGCGCCTGCGTCCGTGAGAAGGCATGTGGCAGAGGAATGCCATCTCAGCCTGCCAGCTCTGCACAAGCACTGGCTCCCACCTGCCCCGCACCCACCGCACCTGGAAAGTCAATTGACAGCACGTGCCCAATCACACTGGTCATTCTAAAGGTGGCGGGCCGGCCCTGGAAGCTGCCATGCCACTCGTGTACATCCAGGTTGGTGTGGCGGGATGACATCTGTGGGCACAGCAGGGCGGGTATGTTGCACCGGCACACAAGGCCGCAGCAGGTATCACAAGGATTTGATTTCATTCTCTCATGAAGTTGGGCCCTCAGGGGCTGGCGCTAAGCTGTTAAACTAGATTAGACTAGGTATCACAAGGAAGCACGTGGCATGGCCTGAGCAGGAGCAACCAATGTGCTGCTGTAACTAAAAGCCAAGCGAGGGCAACAGCAGCAAGCTGAACTCACTCTGCCCTCCGACAGAAACTCTGCGATGCTCCTGGCCAGGCTGGGCTTCTCCGCCACCATCAGAACAGTGGCTGGCGGCGCCATGGCGGCCGGGCAGCAACGCTGGCGGCGGCGGCGGCGGCGGCGGCAGGAAGCCGACGCCAAACGTATGGGCTGTCTGATGCGCCTATCGAGTCGTTGGGTTGTTCTCGAGTACTGATTGCGCCAGCATCGGACGGAAAAGCCCTCGTATGCTCGGGGGCAACCGGGCTTTTGGCAGGCTGGTTGCGCAAGAGGCTGAGCGCTCCTTCGATGCGGTGTTTGAGAGGCACCGATCACAATGCACGGGAGCGGGAATTCCGGCAGTGACCTGCGGCGGCCAGCACGACAATGCCGCCCATGCAGCCTCTAGCCACTGCACCGTTGCCCTATTCTGGCCATTTATAGAACTTGAATCTGTCTTCAAACCGGTGGCTCGCTCGCGTCCACAAAACCGGGGCTAGCGTGCTGATCGCTGGCCGAAAACCTGTTATCGGACATTTTGGGGCGCCTGCTGACCGTGAAGATGTACACCATCAGTGTGCAACATTAGTGAACTGCCAGATGCGCTGCAAAAGGTACACACCCATCATTCCTGCCGCCGCTGCCGCCACCGCCCACTCGGCTCCCTTCCCTCTTGGCGCCACAGGCATCTTTATAGCAGGCCCCCTGTGCGCAAGCAATTGCACCACTTGTGCCACGTGTTTCGACTGCTGCGCAACTGTAGTGCGCAGCGCTGGCATCCCCGCCCAGATGGCTTTGCCGCCACCGGCGCAAGGGACATCAGCACCTCCTGCCAGCCGACGTCGAGGTGTCCCAAGCGTGGCGGCAGCGCCTCTATGGACCTGTCGATCCAGCCAGCAGCCGAGGCGGAGGTATGGAGCATGGCTGGTAGTCCTGTATTTTCATTGCTCCTCCTGCAGTCGAACCGCGGCGATGCCGGCCGCAAGCAGCGTGTACGCCGGCAAGTCTGCTCCCGGACTTGCTTCTGCTCCTGACTCTCTGCACCTGGAGCATGGTGGTCCGGCTCTTGGTTTGGGCTTGCTGGTTGCTGCAGGAACGCCTCGCGGAGGCTGGCGATGCTGCAGCTGCTGCATACCCTGCTGGAAAGGGGGACAACGGCCGCACAGCAATGCCTGGGTGAGCCTGAGAGGAACACAGCGGCCATATAATCAACCATTCGTGAAGTCGGTTGCTCCCATGCAGACTGCCTCGCTGTGCTGCTCTGTGCTGGTTTGTGAAACCGAATGCCGGGGACACTTGCCCAGGGGCTTGCCTATCGTCGAGCCGCTGCCCGGGCAAGCGGCCCGTGGGCAGTCGCATTTGCATCTGTTCATGCGTCCTTGCGTCCTTCAATGCATCTATGTTGAGCTGATGTGAATTTGACCAAGATTCTGACAGGCAGCGGCAGGCACAGGTATGCAATGGCCGCTTTCGATCTCTAGATATTTGAGTGGACGAGCCAGCCACCGCCCACCTGGCGGTACAGCCAGGTGCACCAGGGCCTCTAGCGCCGCTACGCTGAGGATCGTTTGTGTCGCTGCGATGCGCCAAACATTTTGGACGTGGTGGCCGAGCATTAGGGACGACCCCGCCCGCAGGCAAGCGCGCTTCCCCCCCAGGCTGCTGCCAACGCCTCTCTCCTCCCCTTCCGGCGGCCATAGGGAAGCCGGCGGCCATCAGAACCGCACGTGCAAGTGCACGTGACACCGGGCTGGGGTGCGCCCCCCCCGGCGCCGCCGCTGCTGCCGCCGCCGGGGCCTGCTTGCGGCTCTATCCCTAAAGGGTGCTCCTGAACCAACCTCCTGAAGCCCGGATCACCCTGCCGATCACCCTGTCAACATGCTCCGTCTGCCCCGTCTTCCAGGGAGGCCAACCTAGCGGGGGCAGCATCTGATGCTGTCGGCCTGCAGGTTGCCGGCTGCATGTGGGCGCTGTTGGTGCTCGGCAAGACGCTGTTGCAAGAACGCCTGCCCGGTGCGTGCTTCTGCGCAGAATGAATGTCTGTGCTGTGAGTTCCATTGTGCGGGCCTGCTTGCAGCAGGTGGTGAGACGCTCTGCTGACGTCACTGATGCGCGTCTGCACTTGCTCGCAGGGCTGGCGCTGCGGGCGTGCACCTTTAGTCTGGCCACCCTGGCTGCTGCACGGCTGGCGCTGCGGCAGCCGAGCATTTATGCTGCAAAGCGCGAGCGCATTTACGGCGGCCTCATGCTGCATGTAGTCATGACGAGCCTGGACGGAGGTGAGGGCCCGGCGGCGGCTCCCGGGCAGCTCTTGCCATCCGTGCAACTGCCTGCCATCCGTTTAACTGGCTGGCTGCCTGCTCAAGCGCCCAGCCCGCCACTGCCCCCTGCGCCCCTCCCGCTCCCTGCAGCCCTGCATGGCGGCACCAACTTCCTGGTGCAGCACAAGGGCTCGCCCCTGCTTCTTCTCGCCTTCCTCTGCATTCACAATGCCGCGCTGTGGGCTGCAATAGGCGCCCTGTACGCCCGCCTGCCCCTGCGCTTCAATGCCGTGCTGCTGCCGCTGCTGGCCACCATCCCTGCCGCGGCCAGCCCCGCGCTCTGTCGACGCATGCTGGACGCTCCAGGTGGCGCCGCATCAGTCAAGCCCCTGTCCAGCCTTTACTCGGGGCTGGTGCTTGCACAGTGAGTGCCTGCTTTGCCTGCCCTGCCCTGCGCTGGATGCGGGGCCATTGCCCTCACAAGCCCTCGCACAACAACACGTGGTGGCTGTTGGCGGTGCGGCACATCCTCCCTGCTTGCCTCCCCCTTGCTCTTGCAGCAACGCAATAGCTGCCCCTGGCTTGGTGCAAGTATTGCTGCACTTTCACCAAAGTGACACCTCCAGCCAGCAGTGCCTGCGGGTGTCGCTGTGGAGCGTGGCGCTGCTGGGCGTCGCCTTGCCGCTGCTCATCCTGCAGCGAATTGGGCAGCTTTGCCAGGAGCAGCAGCAGCGGCGCCAGGGGCGACAGCAGGAGGAGCAGCCGCCGCCGCAGCAGGCGCGGCAGCAGACCCCTCCTGGTTCTTTGCTGCTGTCCTTGTACACTTACAGCGTGTTCGTTTGGCAGCTGCTGCTCTTGATAACATAATGCTGCACCCAAGGCTATAAGCAGAAGATCACAAATCAAAGTGTCGCCTGGAAAACATGTCGCTGGTAATGAAATGGGCAGTCAAACGATACAGTTGAAGTGCTGGCACACAACACCTGCTGCACACGGCTGGGCCAGCCGCTCACACTCTCTTCTTGGCAGGCCGCAGCGCCAGGTACCGCGGCTTGCGCACACGGAGGCAGAGGTATCCCATCATGTTGAAGCCCACTGTGAGCACCGCCAGCCCCATGAAGGCTGTGCCCAGGCTGCGGCCGCCAAACCCAAGCTGCTCCAAAATGGCCTCGCCGCTCACGCTGCACCCGGGCGGGCTGCCAAGCGGGCAGGCCCAGCCGCTGCGCCCCCTAAAGTCATTGATAGCCAAGCTGCAGGGAAGGAGGGAAGATAGGGATGAGGCAGCAATGCGTTGGCTTCAGGCGCCAGCGCCGGCTTCTGGGCAGAAGAGCACGGCTGCCTCCTCCCCTCCCGGCAGGTGCCCAGTGCCACAAGCACTGCCACGTCCTTACCCCATCAGTCCATAATAGAGATGGCTTAGCCACTTGACTGCAGGAAGGGGGGAGGAACAAGGTGCTGAGATACGCATGCATGCGGCGCCTGGGGCTCTTGCGCCGCCACAGTGCTGCCCGCATGCTGCCGCCCCGCCACTCACTCCAGCTCAATGCGGCGGGTATGGTTGCCGAGTTGATGTAAAAGCCGGAGAACAGCATCAGCAGAATGACGACCTGCGATTAGAGTGGTGCGGCATGCATGTGGGATAAGCAGGGCACCACCCCGGCAGCACATTTCACCAGCCACCTCCCCGCAAGAACCACGCACCAGCGGTGCGATGGCCATGGCAATCTTTTCGTGCGGCACAGCTGCCGAGATGGCCAGCCCTAGTGCCTGCCCCGCCAAGTCCTGTGGCAGGTTAATGGGAGCCAATTCATGTGATATGTGATTTGCGCTGTCGAGAGTGCTGGGTTGCCAGGGGGCACAGCAACGGCGGCAGCCCCCATCAGGACAAGCAGCAGCTGCGGCGCACCTCGCAGATGATGAGGGCCACAAAGATGAAGAAGGCGGAGGCAGCGGGGTTGAGGCCGGCCGCCCAGTACCTGGTAGGCGCAGGGCGGGGAGACAGGGCCGGGTGGACAGGCATACGGTGCACACATGGCGGATGCATGCAGTGGATGCAGCGGAGCCAGGACATCTGTGCTGCACACAGCATGCAAGAGTCGGTTGCATGCTGCTTGCTGGCCAGCCTCACATGATGCCGGAGAACAGCAGGCCCTGGATGATGCGCAGGGGCACGGCTGTGATCAGGCGCGCCACGTAGTAAGGGCCGATGCGGTCTGCAGCAGGGAAGGTGGGGCAAGCAACCGCTGCTCAGCAAGAGTAGGGGAAGGGAAGAGGCCGATACCACAGCAGATACTGCACAGCCGTCTGCCCTCACTCTCTCCTCTGTCCCTACGACCCGCACAATCAGAGGGTTCGTCTTAACCATCACTCACAGGCTCGGGAAGCGCGCTCTCGGTTCACAACCTGCTGCTCCAGGCTGAGCAGCAGGATGCAGCCCATCACTGCAGGGGTTGAGGGTGGGCGGGTGGGGATCAAGGGATTGGCAGAGGGTTGTGCATCTGCTGATCCGCTAGGTGGCGGTGCCAATGCATGCTGCTGCTCCTGCTGCGCAGCCCTGCCCCTCACTGGAGTTCATTGCCACGGTCACGCCGCTGAGGAACAGCAAGCTGCACGAGGGGGCAGGGAGGAAGGCGGTGGGGCCAGAGAGTTGGCCAAGACGCATGCTGCCTGCCAGGTGCGTGCCATGGCGGCCTTTTGCATGGCCGTCCCAGCAGAGCAGTTGCACATGCGGCCCTACCACCACCAAAACCTGTTGAAGAGGCCCACCTGACTTCGTCCTGGATGCCGCCGGGCTTTGAGGGGTCCAGTCCGCTGAACAGCAGGGCAAAGGAGCCCGCGATGACTGCGGTCTGGGACACCAGCACAATCTGCAAGGCGGCGGGAGGGATTGCAACGGCTGGATGCAGGCAGGCACCCGCGCTGAGGCCTGGAACGAGCATAGCAGCAACATCTTGCGGCGGCCTAGCGCGGCGTCTCCCATCCCTTGCCCTCCCACCCAGCGCACGTGTTCCAGGTGGTTGCGGCTGGCTTGCCGTGCCGACTGCCACAAGGTGAACAGGAGCAGAAGTACCGAGTGAGATTCTCATCAGAGACAGTCGAAGCTACTCCGCACGTGCCGGCCCACACCAGCAAGGACGAGCATCACAGCACACTGCAGGCCGCCACTCACTCGGCCGAGCAGCAGCTGGAACTCGCAGGCGGGGTTGTTGGCAAACTTGGGCAGCTCCTCCTCGCCTGCCGCCTCGCTGATGCTGGGTGTGGGCTGCTCGGCGGCATGCACGGCCGCAATCTGCTGCTCCGGCGCCTCCAGGTCGGCAGGCTGCAGTGTGGAAGGCATGCAGGGATGTAAGGTCAGGACAGGAACTTTACGCATGCTCGCTCAGCCGCTCAATTCAGCAGCATGCCTGGAGCCAGCAGGCAGCCAACCAAACCGCCGCTGCCACGCCCAGCGCTGCCGCACCTCGTCAGCAGCAGCGCCCTGTGCCGCGCAAAGGTCGGCCAGGCCCTTCACACGCGCGCGCGAAGCCGCCTCAGCCTCTAGACTGCGAAAGTCCACGCTTGTGATGTCCAGCAAGAAATCTGCCACGCTGTGGCTGGGTGGGCAGGGATGTCCCGCGGCTGCAAAGTGCGTGGCGGCCGCCGCTGCAGGCCCAGCGTAGCAGAGACGTCCCTCCGAAAGGAGCAGCAGCTGGTCGAACATGTCGTAGATGGAGGAGCGAGGCTGGTGGATGCAGAACACCACGGTGCGGCCGTCGCCGGCCAGCGTGTGCAAGGCCTGGAGGGAGGAGGGTGTGTGGGTGGGCGCGTGAGCGGCCAAGGCGTCGGGACAGCATGCTGTGTTGGCAACGCATGACCGGCCGGCCAGAGAACATGGCTTTCTCTACTGCTGCTGCCTCACCTCCATCACGCTCTGGGCCTGAAAGGCGTCAAGTCCGCTGCTAGGTTCGTCTAAAAGCAGAATCGATGGGTTCGACAGCAGCTCCACTCCTGCATCCACACAATGAGCGAGAGCCATTGCCTCTTGCATCAAAGGGGCATCTGCTGCAGCTGCATGCATACGCTGGGAAGCAAGCCGGTGCCGCACTCGCCGATCCGGCCAGAGCACCAATCCGCACCTATGTTCACGCGCTTGCGCTCTCCGCCGCTCACGCCACGCTGCGCCGCGCTGCCAACCAGCGTGCCTGCCGCTTTGGCCAGACCCAGCCGGCCAATCACCGCATCCACCAGCGCTGCCTTTGCCTGGTCGCCAATGGCGGCAGGCAGGCGGATGCGGGCGGCAAACAGCAGCGTCTCGCGCACGGTCAGATTCGGGAACAGGATGTCGTCCTGCAATGACAGGATTCGGGCAAGGGCGGTTGTGCTGTCGAAGCCGAGGGGGCACAGCAGGCTGGACTTCTTTGGAAACCCATGCGCATGGAAGAAAATGAGCTGGAGTGAGGCCCCCGGTCCCTGCTGCCCTCCTGCACTGCGCTCCCCCTTGCCTGCAGCACGAAGGCCGAGATGGTGCGAAACTGGGCGTCCCGGGGAGCACCGTTGACGAGCACCTCGCCCTCCAGGGTGCCGCCTGCCGGCAGCCGCCCTGCAAGCGCATTCAGCAGGCTGGTCTTGCCGGAGCCTGTGCAGTGGGGGCCGCAGAGAGACAGAGAGGGTGGGTTGATTCTCTACCTGATGCCTCCCATCCAAGCAGCAGACAGGCATTACCATGGCCAAGGCAAGACAAAGAGCGCAGCACCTGTTGGGCCCATGATCGCCAGCAGCTGGCCGGGCTGCGCTGCGCCGCTGACGCCATCCAGAATGGTCTTGATGGTGCGGCTCTTGCCGCGCCCCAGCGTCACACTGTAAGCCAGGCCCGACCATTGCAGCCGCACGCGCGAGTGTAGGTCCAGGGCCGGCGAGGCGCCGAGGATCTCAAAGAGGCCGGGGCTGCTGCATGCAGTGGCAAAAGGGGCAGGGCATAGATGAAACACTGCTCATGTTGCAAAGTAGGCACGAGCATGGGCTTGCCTGCAGCATGGCTCTGAAGAGCGGCAAGCAGCTGGGTGCGGCGGCAGGCGGGGGTGGCGGCAAGCGCAGGCAGGGGTCTTGCCTGCAGCTGCCCGCTTCTTTCTGCGAGCTTGCATAGTCCACCTTGTCCATTTCCAAGGGCGAATCGCGGCCGAGTGGGCGCGGTCGCGAGCCGGCAGCTGCCTCCACGTCCAGGGCCGGGGCCCTCACGGCCATTTGCAGGCCTCAGTGATCAGTGCAGAACCAGCTATGACGTTTGGATGGGCGCGCAAAGCCTCGGCATGGTGACTCGTGGTTGCCTCGTGGTGCCTTGTTGGAGACAGCAGCCATGCACGAACAGCCCGGAACGCCGTTCTAGCGCAGCTGTTTTGACGTCTGCCAAACTGCGTGCGTGCCATAGAAATGTCACCGGCCAGCTACGCGCTGCAGGAGGAGGACCTGCGGGCGGCGGCGTGGGAGGCCTCGCCGCCGCCGGCGGCCGCAGCTCAGCCCGCGTCTGCCCAGCCTGCAGCCCTGCCACAGGCTCACAACATACTGAAGCGAGTGGATGACGTGAAAGGTGGGGCGATCAGGCGTATGCAGGCAGGAGAGCTTGGGGCCGGAGCGGCGGCCTATGCCCTTGCGTCAGCGCCCGCTCAGCTTCCCAGGCTGCTTCCCCCTTGCCGCACGCACCGCAGGCTACCTGGGAGGCTTCACATGTGCCGCCATCGTGGATGCACCAGCAGAGGAGGTGCTGCGCTTCCTCTCCACGCCTGCTGACTTCCCAAAAGTCTACACGGCCATCCAGGTGGGTGAGCAGGAGTGCAGCAGGCACCAAGGGCAGCAGGGCTGTGGGGCAGCTGGGCTACGCAAAGCCCTGCAAGCCCAGTGCACTCAGTGGGCCCATTGTCACCTAAGCCACCTTGCTCCTCCTGCCCTGGCTTGCAGAGCATGGAGGAGGTGGGTGCTGCCGCCACCATCACCCAAAGCCCTGCAAGCCCAGCGCAAAGATGCCAAATGCTCACGCAAGCTACCTTGCTTCTCCTCAATCCAATTCACACAGAGCGTGGAAGAGGTGGGTGCTGCCGCCCCCGGCGACCCCATCACGTTCGTGAGTCACTCGGTGGCGCACGTGCTGGGCCTGAAGGTGCCCGCCGCCATCAAGATGCGGCTGGCCCGCAGCGGCGAGCTAGTACGCTTTAGCACGCTGGAGCCCTCGGGCATGATCAGTGCTATGGACGGCGTGAACGCTGTGGTCGCGCTGCCCCCCGGCAGCAGCAGCGCCGACATGGAGGTGGAAGTTGACAAGTTCCTCAGCTCGCTCGGCGTAGCGGGCGGCTCGCCTCGGGCGCAGCAGCAGCCTGCCGCGCCGCGCCTGCCCTTTGCCTCGGTCGCGCTCGGCCTGCCCGCCAAGTTTGGAGTGGGGCCTGGTGAGCATGGGTGCAGGCGCTGGTTTGCTGCTTTGGTGGGCCCTGTGGCGTGTGAGCGTGGCTGCTCACAGCATGGCCAGTTGAAATGGCACCAGCAGACAACATGTCTGCTTGCCGCTTCGCCAAGTCACCCCTGCCCCCCTGCCCTCCCTGCAGGCGCGGATGCCGCGAGCAAGGCGGCGCCGGCCCAGCAGCGGGAGCGCTGCCTGGTGGTGATGCATCAGCGGCTCAAGGTCAAGCTGTGCCCACCCGGCATGGGCAAGCTGCTGCGCTCACACCTGATGGGCATGCACACCGGCAATCTGAAGGACCTGCTGACCTGGCTGGGCGGCAGGGGCCGGCAGTGAGCTGGCATGCCTTGCAGACTGGCCGACATTGCCTTTGCCGCCTGGCCTGGCTGTCGATTGATGCGCGAGCCCGAGGGCTCGTGCCTTCCTTGCCTGTGTACCTTGGCCCATCAGTGCTGCTCGCTTTCACCAACTGCCTATTTAGTTAATATTGCCATAGCATGCACGATAATCATGTTGCCATCACAAAGCGCATGCATGTAAACTTAGGGGGAACTATGTTGCTGCAACTTCATACACTTGCACTTTCATGCGCCGGAGCCGCCGGCTGCCACAGCCCCGCCCTCCCGCTGCAGCTCCGACAGCCGAGCCAGGAATGCTTGTGTGTCAAAGGGCTGCCCGGGGCGGGGTGCAGAAATGCCAGCCTTCGGCCGCCACGAGGCTGGGGGCTGAGCCGTCAGGCACTCTGCTGGTGCCGCCGCCCGCAGTTTGTGCAACAGCTCCGCTGGTGAAGTGCTGCCCTGCTGGCCTGTCTCAGCGGCAGCCTGCTGGCATGCCTCACCAGCAGCCGCCTCCGCTCCTGCCGCAGCGGCAGCAGTGGCTTCATTGCTGCCCTCTGCTTCTGCACTGGCTGCTGCCGGCTGGCTCAGCGCTGCAAGGGCCGCCGCTGCACCTGGCAGCAGCTCAGAGCGGAGCAGCCCCGAGCCCTGCTGGCTCCACAGCCGGCAGCCACAGACCGTCTCCGTCACAGCGCGGCTCAGCAGCTGCATGGTCGGGCGCCATTCACTGCGGCGCAGGCGCACCACCAGCCGCTGCTCAGCAGCTGTGCTCCTCAGCACTACAGCGCGGTGTGGTTTGCGGACTCGCACCGCCGCCGCAGCTGAGGTGTCCAGGCGAACGCTGCGCAGCAGCTGGTCCCCCTGGCGCACTGCAAGATGCGAGGGAGGAGGGAGAAAAGACGTTTTTCAGATGAGTGCAAACTCGAGCTAAAGCACTGCAACTAGGCCCAGCCCGCACGGCGCAGGCAGCTACAGCACACAAAGCGGCAACAACAAAATGGCCCCCACCAAAGCCAGCAGCGCTGGAGCCCCACCTGCGAGGTGCCAGTCGGGCGGCAGCTCGGGCTGGTCCCAGTGCCTGTCCTGTAGCGCCAAACTCAGCACCGCCTGGCCTGCTGCCCCTGCTCCATCGCCCGCTTCCGCTGCCGGCACCTGCCCAGCAGCCTGTTCCGCCGCTGCTCCCGGAACCTGCCCAACACTCGGCTGCGCCGCTGCTGGTGCCGCTGGCGCTGCTGCTGCGCTGTGCGGAGAGCTGTCTGGCGGGGGAGTCGGGGAGCTAGCGCCGCTGCCGCCGCCGCTGTGCTCTGCTACCGGGGGTTGCGGCACATCTGCAGCATGCTGCCTCCAGCCAAACAAGCGAGGCGGCGGGGGCTGCCCTTCCCCTGGAATCCCTTCCAGGACGACCGGCTTATGGCGGAGGACGAAGGCAGGGCTGGCTGCAGCAGGCTGCCAGTCAAATACTGGAGTATGTGAAAGCACAGGGGCCTCTCCTCCTGGAAACGCACCAAACAGAGAGCTGGATGCTGCTGCTGCAGGGGCGGCCGCGTCTGGCCCCAGCCCAAAGCTCAGCTTGCCCCCCGGGGGCAGGCTGAGCTGTAGCAGCAGGGTGCCGCGTGTGCTGGCCTCCAAGCTCACAGCCGTGCCTGGCGGTACCGTCTGCATGCTGATGTGGCTGCCCGCCGCCAGCTCAAGTGTGACCAGTGGCTGCGGAGCGGCTGCCGCTGCTGGCTGCTCTGCAGCGCCCACCGCCGGCTGCCACGGCACCCTGGAAGGGGAGGGCGGTGCTGCGGCACGCTGGGTTTGCCGCTCATGCAGCATCTGTGCCTTGCTGCGCGCCTTGCGATTTGCTGAGGCTGGCTGCGATTGCTGCTGCTGCGGCGGCTGCTGCTGCTTCTGCGGGGCTGCCTGCTGCTGCTGCCCCTGCTGCTGCTGCTCCGGCTGCTCGCCCTGCTCTGCCTGCTGCTGTTGTGCTTGCTGTGCTTGCTGCACCTGCTGCGCCTGCTGCTCGCCCTGGCCGGCCATGTGCATCCAGCGCTGCTCCTCAGGGCTCCACTCTGCCAGCCAGGGCCGGGCCACCTCTGAGCACATCATCTCGCCCGCAGCCTGGTTGAACCAGCCGGTGTAAAACGCAGGAGCAGGGTGTGCCAGACGGGGGCGCCATTCAGGGCCGCAGCAACTCGCGGCGGTCCAGGCATCGCTGCTTGAGTGTGCCATGTCGGCCTGACCTGCAGGGTGGAGCGGAAAGCAGGGGAGGTGGTGGCAGGGAGTTACAGCCTGGAATCGCAACAACTGGCGGCGGCGGCGCCGCCTGGCGGGGGCTGCTGGCAGTGGCAAGCCGGCCGCCAGGCCTTGCCAGCTGCGGTGCGGTGCACTTGCAGCAGCCTGGGGGGCGTCTTACCTCGTGGCACAGCTCGAATGCGAAGGGCGGGGCGCGGGCTTGCTGCTGCCACTGCCGGCCGGTCGCTGCGAGACACTGAAGAGATGCTGCTAACGAATGTCGATCGCAAAGAGAAAAGAATGAGAGCCTCGAGGCGAAGGTAACGCTAATGAGCTTGCATGCACAGCCTCTACCTGGGCGATCGGCTGAGCCCGTGGGCAGTCCTGGGTGACGAGCAAAATGGGCAGCACGGCGCTGGATCCAGAAGTGGTCGATCTGGCTCAGGAGTGAGTGGGGGGCGTGCTGTAGGGCACCCAAGCTGCCTAGCGCGCCTGCTTCTGTGTCAATTGACAGCATCCAAAGCGATGAATGGGTGATCAGCGCCTGCCGCAACCTAGCTGCTGCCGCCGCTGCTGCCGTCGCCGCTGCCGCCTTTAGCCATGGTTCGCATTTTCCTCTCAAGGGCCTTGCATGTGCTGCTCCGGCTGTGCAGTGAGGAGGAGGAGGAAGAGCTGGTGATGTACGGTGAGTGACCAGTTTTGCTGCAAAGCACCGCTCGCAGCTGCCGCTGCCCGGCTGGCAATCGCAACACGCAAGCTCTGCTGGCATCTGTCGCCTGCCCAACGTGCCTGCCGCTTTCATCCTGCAGGGTACCTCCAGGACAGCATTGTGGGCGTGCAGTACTGTGAGTGGCAGACCAATCATGTGACAGTTGGCATATCACGCTGTCCCGGCCCAGACACATGCATGGTCACACATCCTGCTTGCTTTACGCTTGCGATCACCCCTCCCACCCCTCTTCACTACCTGCCCTCCACCTCCTCCTCCCCACCCGCAGACGAGGGGGAGGTGAACAACAACGAGATGGTTGAGCTGGTGCGGGAGCCGGACAACCAGTACGACAACTGGGCGATTCGGGTGGACAATGTGAGCGGCTGCTCGAGCGTTTTTGCCTGCATGGGTTGCCCGGCATCCAGGCATCCTGCTGCCCTGCCTGGCTGCGGGTTGGGCGTGGCCACTTCCGCCTGCAGGCCTGGCTGGCTTGCATCACCAGGTCTGCATGTCCTGCCCAGCTCTGCCGGCTCCTGCCCGTGCCTCCTCTTCCAACCACACTCCACCTCCTTGGCACCCCTCTCCACCACTTGCACCGCAGGTGCGGGGCCAGAAGGTGGGGCACCTGCCGCGCGTGCTGGTGTGCCATCTGGCGCCGCTGGTGGACCAGGGCAGCCTGCACCTGGAGGGTCTGGTGCCGCGCGGAGGTGGGCTGCTGCTGGGTTATTGAAGGCGGGCTGGGGGCCGACTGCAAGCGTTCATGTGATGAGCAGCGGCAACGTGGGTGGCGGGGGGCTGTCAATTGGCCCTCGGGAACGCTGTACAAGCTGCCTGCAGTGTACGCCTGCCATCCACCTCTACTCCCACCGCAGCCCACAACATCTACAAGATCCCCATCCACATCTACTGCTTCGGCACCGCCGACAACCGGCAGCGGGTGGTGGACCGCCTGCGCCGCGCCGGCAAGGTGCGGCGGGGTTAGCAAGTGCTACGAATGTTGCTCCGCTGTTGCCTTGCCGATGCTGTTGCCGTGCCGACGCCCAGATTGGCATCGTGCCTGCCATGCTGCTGTTTGGTCACGACTTTCAAGGTAGCTCTCCGCCCCTGCAGTACCTGATTGATCCCAACGCGCCGGTGGCGCAAAGCCCCGCCGGCGGCGGCGGCGCGCGCGGGCGCGGCCGCGGCGCCGGCCCCAGCTCGGCGGCTGCTGCCGCCCCCAAGGTGTTGAGCAAGGAGCAGATGGAGCGAAGCGTGGATCGCATGTTTGACGGCGAGTGGGCTGGGGATGCACTCATATTTGCATGTATGTCTGGTTACGGGCTGAGGCAAGGTTGATTGGCCTTGTGACTGCATCCACATTGTTGTAGCAATGTGATGACCCGCCTTTGGGTCCAATAGCAGCCTTGCTGTGTCTTTGCCGTGCCTGCCAACCACGCTCACTTCGTTCCTACTGCGCAGAGCTGGTGGCTGGGTCGGGCCCCCGCCCCCGCCTCAACGCCGACCCAGAGGTGAGGCGGCTGCTTTGGGAGTGAGCATCCCAGACTGTACTCGGTGCATGGGCGTGCATTTCTCTGCTGCAGCCTTCCTGACCAACCCCCCTTCCTTTCATGCCCTGCAGGTGCTCACGCCGCTGTACCCGCACCAGGTGAGCCGGCAGGGCCAACAGGGAGAGCGCCATGCCTGCTGTTGTCGCTGCCATTCCAGCTGCTGTCCAACACATTTTATGTCTGAGCAAACCCTCCTGCCCCACAGTTCTCCTCCCTGCCCTTCACCTCCCACAACAGCAAGAGGCGCTGGCGTTCATGTGCCAGCGCGAGAACAGCAACGGCCTGCCGCCGTTCTGGGAGCCGCGCCTGGCGAAGGAGGGAGGCCCGCTCTCCTACGTGTCCTCGGTGAGGGGTGCCCTTGGGTTAGTGGTGCATTTGGTCGGGCAGGTGGTGGCCAAGAGGTTCTGGCTGTGCGCTGGCGTGTTGTGCTTGGTGGACTGCCCTGCCTGCCCCGAAGGCTGCACTGACCTGGCCGCCTGCCACCGTGCTCATGCCAGCAGCGGGACTCACCTTGCACCGCCGTGTACCCCATTGCCCTGCCCGCCAGCTCACCAACTTCATCGCACAGCAGCGGCCCGCGCCGCTGCGAGGCGGCATCCTGGCGGACGACATGGGGCTGGGCAAGACGCTGGAGGTGAATCGGTAACAAACATGAATGTGTCATGTGGAGGTGCATGTGTTGGCAGGGCAGCTCCATGCCGAAGGGACAGCTGCTTGCTCACCACCTAGCCTGGCCACCCGCTCACTTCTTGTGCAGATCATCTCCCTCATCTGCACCAACCGCCCGGGAGTGACCCAGCTCAACTACTTCACAGCTGATGATGCCAACCAGCCAAGCGGCAGCGGAGCAGCGGGGGCAGCAGCTGAGGGCCAGCAGGCGGCGGCAGCAGAGGGCTCGGAAGACGGGGGTGAGGAGCGGCGGCCAAACAAGCGGCAGCGCAAGGGCAAGGCGAAGGTCGGCGAGCAGGCGGCCGGCACCTCGGCAGCTGCAGCTGCTGCGGGCGGCAGCAAGGGAGGCAAGCTGCAGCAGGAGGCCGCGGAGCGAGCGGCGGCAGAGGAGCCTCCCCCCAGCCTGCCAGCTGCAGGCGGGCCGCGCGGCACTTTGATAGTGTGCCCGCTGTCGGTAGTGAGCAATTGGCAGATGCAGATCGAGGAGCACACGGCGGGCAACCTGTCGGGTGAGGACTGTTTGAAGCTATGTGAAGAGACGGCTGGGGTGCAAGGTGGCATGTGCAAGTAGTGCGATGCTTTGCCTGGAACATGGTTTGTTCACAACTGCTCAAATTTGTATTGGAATTTCACTTCGTGGCACTCCCTTCCCGCAGTGTGCGTGTACCACGGGCCCGACCGCGACAAGCGCGTGTCGGTGCTGAGCCAGTACGACGTGGTGCGCTGTGCTGCGCTTTGTGTGCTGTGCTTTCTGTGCTTGCTGTGCTTGCATTCCTCGCTGGCCGTCTGCGTTGCACCCATTGTGCATGCATGCCTGCTCAAGACATGCACCACCTAAACAAGCATTGTTGCTTCAAGCCGAGCCTCACTTCCTTCGTTTCGCTCCTCACAGGTGCTCACCACGTACAACACCCTGGCAGCAGAGGCGTCCGCCAAGAACGGGGTGTGCCGCGTCGACTGGCTGCGCGTGGTGCTGGACGAGGTGAGCGTGTGGTGGGCGGGGTAGGGGCTAGCCACCAGGTGGGAGGGTGATTAGGTGGGTTAGCATGTGCGAGTGCAGCAGGATATGCACAACCTGTGAAACGTGACTCCCGAACCCCCAAATTGCAGGCCCACATCATCAAGAACCCCAAGACCCAGATGGCCAAGGCGGCCCACGCCCTCAAGGCTCAGCGCCGCTGGGCGGTGACGGGCACGCCCGTGCAGAACAGCCTGCGTGAGTGGCGCCGCTGTTGGGACCAGAGTGCCCACAGCGCATCTGTTGTGGACAGCTTGTGGACCAGTACTCTGCGCAACTTGTTTACGCCTTGCGCATGCTTGCACCGCTTTACTGGCCAACGCTCCTTTGATCGCCACCCCCTCCACTCACCCCCCACCTGCCCCCGATGACGCAGAGGACCTGCACGGCATGTGCCGCTTCCTGCACGTGGACACCCTGGAGGAGCGCTCCCTGTTTGTGCGCTGCATCGAGCGCCCCAGTGAGTGCATGGGAGGGCACGGCTGGCGGTCCGCGGAGGGCAGGCACTTGGCCAGGAGATGTGGGATGTTGTGTAGCAGTGCACGGGGTGGCCAGCGGCGGTATGGCTGCAGAGGTGCCCTTGAACAACAATGCAAGTCGGTTGTGGAATCCGGGCCCTCACTCAATAGCACCGTATGCCCGCCTGCTGTGCAGTCAAGAACCGCGAGCCGCTGGGCCTGAAGCGCCTGCAGGCAAGAGGGGCAGCGGAGCAGCGGTGGCAGCAAAGCCCGCCCTGGCTTCCTGTGCAGCGCTCTGCAGCGCGCCACGCACCTTCTTGTCAGGAGCTGAGCAAACCCTTATATTCCCCCACTCCTTGTGATCAGGTTCTCATGGCCACCATTGCCATGCGGCGCACCAAGGACACGCAGGTGGGCTCCCGGGAGACAGCCCTGGCCAGCAGAAACCTTGGCAGTGCGCGGCAGGTCATGTCTCACAGCATGGCATTTGCCACCGGCTGCTCTGAACGAGCATGGCATTTGCCGCCGGTTGCCCTGAACGAGATTCAACTGCCGCTCATCTGCGGCGCTCGGCGCAGGTCAACGGCCGCCCGTTAGTGGCGCTGCCGCCCAAGACGATCCACCATGTTCAGGCAAGCCGGCAGGCCTGCGCAGCATCGCTGGAAAGCGGTTGTGCCGGGGAGAAGTTAGGCCGCGTGGTTGTTGCTCTGCACCTGCAAAGCTGGCTGCCTCTGTGACTGCACCGGTCGGTGTATCCACGTTCCCTCCACGCCTGCTGCAGGTGCACCTGGACGGCGAGGCGCGCGCCAAGTACGAGCGCTGGCAGGCCGCAGGTGGGTGGGCCGGCGTTTTGTTTGGGCCAAGAATCATCAGGTGCAGAGCAGCAGGTAGCAAGCCTGGCCGCCGCTCCCATGCTGCACCTGCACGGCCCCCAGCTTCTGGCACCTACTCCCCATCCACCTGCTTTGTCGCAGGGCGGGCCGTCATTGAGCAGCACCTGCGGGACGGCACGCTGCTGCAGCAGTACACCGCAGTGCTGGAGATCCTGCTGCGCCTGCGCCAGGTGGGCGGCACTTGCTGTGCCCGACATGCACGCTGTGTGGGGGGAGGGCACAGCGCCGGGGCGATGGTGCTGCAGCACCACCTAGCCAGGCTTGCGTCATCAAGCAGGCTCGCTGCACTGGGCGCCGCAGTCAGCTCAACTGCATCAGTCAGCTGCCCTCCCCACACTTGCTCGATCACCTAATGCCTCACAGAACCTGCTCCCACTCCCCTGCACTGATCCCAGATTTGCTGCCACCCCGACCTGGCCCCCGGAGAGGACCCCTCATTCCTGGCCCAGCAGGACGCGCCCCCGCAGCTGACGCCCGAGGTGGCCGCGCAGCTGGTGCAGCTGCTGAGGGTGAGGCGGCGGCGCGTTGGGGTCTGTTGGTCTGCGTGCACGAGGTCTCCGGCGTGTGTGCCTGTCTGCCCTTTTGCTGTGGGCAGGCAAGCGTACCATGGGCGGCGCACCTGCTTCCCAAGCGAGTGTTGCAGCCATGACCGCTGCCACCCTTTGTTTGCTCATCTGCTGCGTAGGCTGGGCTGGATGACGAGTGCCCGGTGTGCCTGAACGAGATGGCGGAGCCGTGCATCACGCTGTGCAAGCACATTTTTTGCAGGTGGGCATGCAAGGAAGGGGAGATGCGTGCAAGAAGTAGTATCTGACGAGCGGCTGCACTCTGCTTTGGCGAACTGTGCCCTGCTCAGATCAGCCGTCCCGCCCAACAATAACACTCGATCCTCTCCTGCGCTCCATGCCTTACTTCCCTTGCAGGCGGTGCATCAGCATGGTCATCAGCCGCGACAAGCCGTCCTGCCCGCTGTGCCGCGGCCCCGTCGCAGGCGCGGCAGCCCGCCCGCTTGCGCGGAATGCAGCTGTTTTGATTTGGTCATGTGGCGCGTCTTTGGCCCATGCCTACGGTTCAGTGTGCTTAGCTATCTGTCGCAATCCCTTTGATGCTGCTAAACACCAAGGAGCTGAGCAAAGGGTCCTTTATGTATATATCACACTGCGTGTTTAGATAGCTCATCCTGCTGCCCCCATGCAGAGCGGGACCTGGTGCTGCTGCCCCCCGAGGAGCCAGACCCCACCCAGGACGCCTCCCCCAGCGGTACCGCATCCACCAGCAGTGCTGCAGCAACTGCTGGCGCTGCGGCGGGCAGCGCCAAGGTGGCGGCCCTCATTGAGCGCTTGAAGCAGGATGCGGCGGCGGCGGCGGCGGCGGCGGCGGCAGCGGGGGCACACACCCGCCCGGTCAAGTCGGTGGTTTTCTCCCAATTTACCAGGTGGGTGTTTCGTCTGTCTGTTCTGTGTGTTTGGCCATCGCTTGCGGAATGTTTGCAAACCATGAATTGACGGCCCGAGTACGCGCCTGTGTGCCCTCTGCCTGGCTGCTTGCTTGATGCCTCTTGCCGCAAATCATTCATACCATTCCATTTTTCGTGCCCCGCAGCTTCCTGGACATTGTGGATCCGGTGCTGCACGTGCCTCTCTTTGCGTGACCACTGCTGTTGCATAATTTGCGCAGCTTCCTGGACATTGTGGAGCCGGCGCTGGCGGCCGCCGGCTTTGCCACGGCGCGCCTGGACGGCAAGACACCCGCCAAGCGGCGCGGCGAGCTGCTGCGCAACTTTGCCTCGGGTGCGCAGCGCGACGCTGCTGCTCTGTCTGCTGTTTGCTCTGGTGTTCTGAAGTTAGTTGCTGGTGGCGTGTTTGCTTATCGCGTGGATGCAACCGGGAACGTTGGCGCTGGTGCAGGGGAGGGTAAATGTGGGTGCTGACGTCCATTTTCAAGTCTGCCCCTGTCCAACCCATCAGGCGCTGCGAGCGCGCCCACGGTGCTGCTGGTGTCACTCAAGGCGGGCGGCGTGGGGCTCAACTTGGTGGCCGCCTCCAGGGTGCACCTGCTGGACCCCTGGTGGAATCCGTCTGTGGAGGAGCAGGCCATGGACCGAGTGCACCGTTTGGGCCAGCAGCAGGACGTGCACGTGTACCGCTACAGCGTGGAGGACAGCATCGAGGAGCGCATGCTGGCGCTGCAGGAGCAGAAACGGGACCTGATGAAGGCGAGTGAGGCTGGGGGAGGGGAACTGATGAAGGCGAGGGGGGCTGGGGGAGGGGAACTGATGAAGGCGAGTGAGGCTGGGGGAGGGGAACTGATGAAGGCGAGTGAGGCTGGGGGAGGCGGCTGGGGCTCCTGCTGATGGTGCTTGAAGGGATTGAGAAGACAGGCAAGAGAGAGTGAGATGACAGGCAGCGGCCTGCTTGCTCGAGCTTGCTGGAGACGTGTGCGATCCGTGTGCAGCGCTGCCATCAATGCGTGTGCAACCCCGCCTCGAGGCGCTCCTAAACCGGCCCCTCCCGCCCAGCTGCGCCTGATTCTATATGCTTTGCAAGTCCACTGCCACAGGTGGCATTTGACCGGCGCAAGCCAGACGAGGTGCGTGCCATGCGCATCAACGATGTACGAGCGCTCATGGAGCTGTGAGGGGCATGTCGACCGCCGCCTGAAGATGGCGGCTTTAGCGAGACATGCATGAATGCAAATGCTCAGGCAGCTTGCCCCTAGCCAGGACCAGATACTGCATAGCCATGATGCCTGCTGCACAGCCATTGCAGGCTGCCTGTAAACTGCGCAATTGTAGCTACTATCTTGCAGCGACACACGAAGGTGCGCAGCATGAAAACTGCAGCTGCACAGCATTGCATGGCATGTTCACTGTCAGGTGTTGACTGGCCCACAAAGTCGATTCAGGGGTAAACAATAGCTGTGCGATCAGTGAGACCGGAGCGTTGCCGATTCACGCCTCTGCCTGTGACACCGCAGCTGCTCGCCGCCGAGGCCTGCGCGCCGGCCGCCCAGCTCCTGCTGCAGCTGCCTCGTCCACGCCCGGCGGCGTGTCAGGCAGGGCCGCTCCAGCATCGCTGCTGCTTGGCTCGCTGGCCGCCGCTTCGCTGTAGTCCTCGCTGCTGTCCTCACTGTTGCTGCCGCCCTTGGCTTTGCGCTTGCCGCCGCTCCGGCCGCCGCCGGCCGCCGCCAGGCCGGGCACCTTGGCCTGTGTGCTGGCCAGCTCAGAAATGAACAGCGTGTTGTGCGCCCAGCCTGCAGCGGCACAGAGATGCAGTGGGTAATTTTACGAGGCGCAGCGTGCTTGCATGGGCGGCAGGAGCTGCTGGAGCATCTGTAGAGTGCGTGCTGCCAAGGCAGGGTGTTGCAAGCTGGGGCACCGGCACTGCTGCCTGCACCACTGACCGGCAAAGGGGCCGAAGCGCTCCACAAACGCGGCCTGCACCTCGACGTGGATCTGCAGGGGAGCACCGAAGAGGAGCGCCAAGGAAAAGGCAGAAGTTGGAGATGTGCCATGGCCAGGTCTGTGCACAACATGCACCGCGCTGTGCACCACCCACCAGGCCACGGTCTGAGCAGTCCAGCCCCAGCCCCCCAGCGGGCGCCTGCCACCCCACCCCTCACCTTTTTGGTCAGGCTCTTGTTGCGCAGGTGGGGCGTGTAGTACTTGCAGGCCAGGTCCCACACGTGCGTGTCCACTGCAAGCAGCAGCAGGGGCGGGGGCAGGCAGAAACAAAACAACGACTGAGACAGGCCAAGTGCCGCCCCTCCGCCGTCCAGTCAGGACACCAGGGGTGAGAGACTGCACCAAGCAAAAGCGCTGTAGCATGTCCGCCAGTCAGCGAACGACTCATCCCAAGCTGCTGCCCCACCTGGAATGGCCTCGTGCTTGTCCAGAGAAAACAGGCAGACGCAGGCGGCCACCTTGGGACCGATGCCGGGCAACTTGCACAGCGCCTCCGATGCCTCTGCATACAGGCAGAAGGGTGGGGGCTTGGTCTGTGAGCTACTGCAGCAGGCAAGCATAGCACGTGCCGGACACACAGCCAAGGGCACCCAGTGAAGGATGCAGATACGGCCCTAGCACACTCCGCCTAGCTGTACACACACCTTCGTATGGCACGCTCCGCAGGCTGTGCAGCCAGGCTGCCCCGCCCTCGGGCCGTGCCAGCAGCTGCGCCACACTGCCTGTGATGTACTTGGCCCTGCATGGGGAGGGCGGCTGCCCTCGGTTGGCCAAGGTGCAGGCTTGCAGCACACAGGTCGTGCTACAGGCAGGCAGCTCACAAGGCAGCAGGGAAGGGCGCAGGACCTAACGGTATGAGTGATGCTTTTGCGGTCCCCTCCTCACCCACGCCAACAGTCTGGCAGTACCAGCTGTGCAGCCCGCCAGCCCGCACCTGTAGCCGAAACCGTCTGCGCGCAGCTCCTCCTCAGTGGCGGCAGCCAGCTGCTCCAGAGTGGGGAACGCATACAGCTCCAGCCCGGGCTGCTGCTTGCCGCTGCCGCCGCCTGCTGCCGCTGCACCACCATCAACAGCCTCCGCTGCGCCAGGGGCACCTGCGGTTGTTGCCAGCCCAGCCTCCTGGGCAGCCGGCAGCAGCGGCGTGCCATAGCGGCGGCACAGCCGCTCCACCATGCCGCCGATCCTGCTGATGTGGTTGTTGCTGCTGCAGATGAACTGCGGTGGCGGCGGGGACCAAAACAGCAGAGCAGGTGTTTGCAGGCTGACATGGCAGCTTTGTGTGTAAGCAGGGCAGCAGAGGCATCTACTGCCAGGAGCTACAGCAACCAGCAACACCCACTTTTGAGCACCCTCTCTGCTTGCCCTGCTCCTCCCCGTTGCGGCCCAAACTGCCGCAAAGGTAGCCCCAACATCCACCCCTCCATCCCCATACCCACCTGGAACAGGCACACCAAAAACCAGCGCAGCCTCTCAGCTTGCCTCCTGCGCTGCTTCCCCTCCAGTTTTCCCGGCCCATACTGCCCTGAGAGTGTCTCGGCCAGCCCATCAAACCTCCTTCCTCCCTTCTCCTCCATCCCCATACCCACCTGGAACAGGCACTCCACGGGATCCTGCCGCAGCATGCGCGCCCCCGGCAGCAGCGGGTGCACCGCCGCAAAGCGGGCGCACGCGGAGCGCCACCCCGGCGCCAGGGCAGCCAGGCTGTGGGAGAGATTGAAGTAGTCTGCTAGAGCGGCGGCATCGCCAGCTGGCTCGGCGCCCTCGCCCCGAGCTACCACGCGGTACTGCACATCATCGGGCAGCTGGCGCACGATGACCTGCAGGGCAGAGGGAGGGGGATAGTCACACGCTGGTGAGCCAACGGCAGCAACATGTGGGCTTGCAAATGCAGGAGCTCCGAGGCGGTGCCAGCAGCGGCAGCAGGAGGGGTGCAGCCAGGCCTCACCGCGCGGCGGCCCACCAGGCCCGTGTACTCCCCCTCTCCCGTCTGCCGCCAACGGAAGGACTGGCCTGTGGCAAGGGAAGGACCGTCAGATTGGCATGATGAGCCCCGCGGGGCGAGCAGAGCCACATGCCGGGAACGCAGGCCATTGAACGAACGAACAACGCCACCATGTTTCACCTGTCGGCAGCGTCCACTCGAGCCGCAACTCTGCAGCGGGCGTGCCCAGCGAGCTCCACTGTGCACTGTCTGCGGCTGCCGGCTCAGATTTCACCGGCTGGGCCTCAATGGCAGGGGGAAGGGCTGCCGACGACATGCCGGCGGTGGCGGCGGCGGCGGGAGGCGGTCGCAGGACGCGTGCAAGGCTGCTGCCGGCTTTGCGAGGGTTTGTACGAGTTGTGTAGATGTGCAGGGTGCGTTGCAGGAGTTGAGGAGGGCTGTTTCGGAGATGGGCGATGAACATGTGAGGCGAGGAAGGGCGATCGAGCTCCCTGCCCCCGCTGGATGAATTCAGCGGCCAATGCACAGGTTGCGAGCAGCGGTGGCTGGGCGGAAGGAAGGCGAGGAAGCCAAATGCCTGCTGCATTGCGCCTGCTTTGATGCGAGCACTGGCCACTGCTCCGCGCTCTACATCGCATACAGCTCCTGTGATCGGCGGATCAGCGCAGGGGCAGCAGAGAGCTGCTCGCACGACTCTCTTAGCACAGCTGCGGCGCCTTTCGTCTCTGCGCCACTGCCTTTGATACTGCGCCGCCTGCCAGCACATCTGCAGCCTTGCCAGGTCGCCAGGTCTCGCCTCGGGCAGGCCGCCTCTCACCCTCTCACCCGCCGCCACCAACGTGCTAGTCGCCGACCCCACACCGTGTGCACCAGTCACCCGGCTTGTGTGCCCGCACTAGCAGCACAGTATCGCCAAGATGTTCAACCCGGAGATGATGGCGTAAGTCTGCAGTTTGGCCTGCTTTGGCATCTGCTGCTGCCTTTCCGCGGTGGCTGCTCAACGCCCCACCTCGAACTGGTGCCATCCCCTGCCTGCCCTCTGCCTCCCTCCTGCCTGCTGTGCTGCAGGATGGCGCAGGACATGATGTCCAAGATGACGCCGGAGCAGGTGGGGATCAATGGCATTGTGTCTGGCAACGCAACATGCTGAGCAGCCGCTAAACACAAAGTCGGTGCAGTGCCCTTTCCGTCCCTACTGGGAGTCTCCACAGCGGCCTGCGGCCTGCCTGCCCCACTGTTCACTGTCCGCAGATGGCTCAGATGCAGCGGCAGATGCAGAACATGTCTCCCGACATGGTGCAGATGGCCATGAACCAAGCGCAGGCAAGGGCGGGGCTGGGTCTCCTTGTGTAGTTACAGATTGCACCCCCCCCCCCCCCTGCGGTTGTTGTGGCTGGACAGACTTCAATGTGCCATGTGCTTGCAAGCGCTGCCAGATCACAAGCGTTGGCACATGCCGCATGCTCCCATCTGCAGAACATGACTCCGGAGCAGCTCAGGCAGATGCGGGCGGCCACACAGAACATGACCGGCGACCAGATTGCGGCGCAGGTAGGCTGCCTGGGGGCCAATGGTCCGCATGGGCTGTCGGGGCGCGCGGCATAGCTTGCTGCCGAGCTTGCATGCACCCGCCCATGCGCTGCTGCAGCCCTGTTTGTCTCTCAATCCCCCTCCTTCCCTGCACGCCTGCGCTCCAGGCTAGTGCCAGCGTGGGCCAGGCCGGCGCGCAGCAGCAGTACGGCCTGACTGCCAGCGAGCAGCTCAAGGCTGAGGGCAACCGGCTGCACAGCGCCAAGCAGTTTGGGGAGGCAGCGGACAAGTACCGGCGGGCCATCTCCAACCTGGCGGGTGCGGATCAGTGTGGCTTGAGAGGACACTGTTGCACGCTGTTGGGAGGTGTGGCGGACCTTGTTGCGCAGAGGCTGCCAGTGTTGGGTTGTTTTGTGTGCGCTGTGTGGCATGTTCTTGTTGCTGAGGTGCTCTGCTCATGCACGCTCACAACATGCTTGTTGCGCGCCCTGCCTCGCCGCCACCGCAGGCCAGACCAGCCTTGCTGCGCGCCAGCTGCGCACCAGCTGCCAGAGCAACCTGGCGAGCTGCTACCTGCAGCTGCAGCGCTGGCAGGTGAGGCAATGCATTGCAGCTGCCTGGCTCGACAGCTTTAGCAAAGAACCGGGGCGCCAAAGCATGATCAAGCTGCCTTGGCGTGGGCGCATTGGCCGGATTTAGGCGAGGCAGTGTGGTGGCATCTTGTCCGAAGTGAACGTCCCTCTTGCTGTCCATCTCACGCCTCATGCATCAGGAGTGCGTGGACCAGTGCGCCGAGGTGCTGGCCGTGGATGCCGCCAACCGCAAGGCGCTGTACCGCAGGGGTGAGCTGCTGGGCCGCCGCTGCTGCTCATGCGACGTTTTGCGGCGCTGCTGTGCATCCGGCCGCGGTTGGGCTGGATGCCCATGCGCTGCTTGCATATTCAACACCACCCAAGCTGAGCAGCTTTCACACGCTGCCGAATTCTGCCTCCGAATGCCTGCTCACCAATCGCATGCTGCACACTGCTGCCCTGCTGCAGGCCAGGCGCTGTGCGCGCTGGGGCGCTACGACGCTGCTGTGGACGACCTGCGCCAGGCGGTGCGCCTGTCGCCAGAGAGCGAAAAGGTGGGCTGGCAGCTGCGCTTGTGGCTGTGCTGGGTGTGGATTGTTGTATTGATGGCAGGTTGAATGTGCTTGCGGCTGCCGTGCCCGTGTCCTGCTTTGCCAGCTTCAGTCATTTGCTTACAGCCCAATACTCCCCTGCTCATGCCAGGACCTCATTCGTGAGAAGCTGGCTGAGGCGAAACAGAAGCAGCGGCAGGCGCAGCAGGGTGCGTGTGGGCGGCTGATGCAGGGGCACTGCTGCTGCCACTGCTGCCGCTGCTGCCGCTGCTGCCGCTGCTGCTGGCAAGCCAGACAGCCTCAACCTGTGTTGCCACTGCTACCTGCTGCCCTCCGCAGGCGTGGTCATTGAGGAGGTGACCGAGCCAGCAGCCGCAGACGAGCAGCCGCCCGCATCAGCGCCCGCTGCAGCTGCTACGGTGGTGCAGTCGGCAGCGGGGCAGCGCGAGGGGCTGGCCGAGTCTGAGTCGGACGAAGACATGCCGCCTCTGGAGGAGCCTGCAGCCCCACCAGCGCCGGCTTTCCCGCCCGGCGGCTTTGGCATGCCGGGCGCCATGCCGCCTGGCATGGACGCGCAGCGCATGCAGCAGGCTCAGGAGATGTTCAAGGTGCGCTGTGCTGTGCTGCGCTGCCCTGTGCTGCGCTTTGCTGTGCGTGCTGCGATGCTTTGCATGCCCATGCGACGCCTGCACAGGCTCACACGTCAGCACACAGCACACGCCACTCGCATATCCTGGCTCGCTTGTCAGCCAGCACCAGCCTTTTTGACCAACCATGCCCGCAGAACAACCCAGATATGGCGCGGCAGGCGGCCAGTGCAATGGCAGCCATGAGCGATGACCAGCTGGCGGCCATGCTGGCGCAGAGCGGCATGCCGGGCGTCACTCCAGACATGGCCAAGCAGGCGGCAGCCATGATGCGCAGCATGCCGCCCGACCAGCTGGCAGCCATGGCGCAGGCGCAGGCAGCGGCCGGCTTCCCCGGCGCGCCCGCGGCGGGCGCGCCTGCCCAGCCGGCAGCGCCTGCTGTGTCATCAGCTGCTGGCAGCTTGGCGAGTGCAGGGCCGGCAGCAGCAGCGGCGGGCGGCAGCCCGGACCAGATGGCGGCGGCTGCCGAGGCAATGAAGCAGAACCCAGAGATGCTCAAGCAGGCGAGGATGGGTGCACACATAAGCTGCTGCTGGGTGCCTGTTGGCATGTGCTGTTGTGGTGCCAGCGCCGTTTACCGGGGTCGTTGCACGGCTTTACAACGCACATGCCCGCCTTCACCCAGCCTCTGCTGCTCCGCTGATGCTCTCCTGCCAATCCGCACCTGTGGAGCACTGAGTTGACACATGCACCCTCCCCCCCTCCCCCCCCGGGTGCGCAGGCGGCGTCCATGATGGAGAACATGAGCGAGGAGCAGCTGCGGTCCATGGCAGCCATGATGCCGGGCGGCGCGGCGGTGAGGCGGCGGTGTGGGGTGTTGGCGATATGATGTGCCATCATGGCATTCAGACCACGCTGGTGTTGGCCTGTAGGGCCGTGTGCGAGTTGCAGGTCTGCTGTGTTGCTGCCTGCGTCAGCCCACTTAGCCATACGTCCATGCAGCAGCTGCGTGCTGCAACCACCTGAGCATGCGCTGCCTGACTACAACCCCCGTGCTACCTCCTGCGCAGATGGACCCTGCACAGCTCAAGATGGCTGCAGCCATGATGAAGAACATGAGCAAAGAGGGTGAGGCCGCGCGGCTGTGGAGGCGGGCAGCGTGTGACGCGCTGCAGGCCTGGGACACGCTGCGCCAAGAGCGTGCAAGGGCCTCATTTTGCTGGCGGATAGTGACCTGAGCGTGCAGCCACTCCCATGCCACTCGTTTACCCGCAGACATGGAGCGCATGACGCGCATGGCAGCCTCCATGGGTGGCCCCCCCGGAGCCGCTCCCGCGCCAGGCGGCGCAGGCGCGGCAGCAGCGGCAGGGGGCATGCCGCCCGCGGGCATGCCGCCCATGGGCATGCCGCCCGGCTTTGACCCCAGCAACCTGCCGGCGGACATGATGGCGGACATGCGCAAGCGCATGCAGGACCCCGAGATGCTGCGCACCATGAAGGTGGGGCGGCGGGTATTCAGGCTGGGGTTTGTTGCGCTGAGCAATTGTGTTGCTGGAGTGGGGTGTAGAGCAGGCTGGGCGGAAACCCGCCTCTGAGCATGAGGTCGTGCGCAGCCCGATTCTGGTACCGCTGGCTCTCCTACCACGCATCTAATCACCCATTCAACTTTCCCACCCACCCCAAGCAGAACATGCTGAAGAGCATGGACCCCGACAGCCTGGCGGCGGCGATGCAGCAGAGCGGCATGAATGTGACGCCGGAGCAGGCGCGCGCCATGGCAGACAAGCTGGACAGCGTGTCAGGTGGGCGGGGCGGGGTGGCTGCCTGGGAGCAGGGTTGATCTGCATCCTGCTGCAATGGCGTGTTTGCAGCTGCACATGTGCAACGTCTTGATCCTGCTGCAGCAGCCGTTTTGGGTGCTTTTTGCTGTGCAGCTACATTTCCTCACTGCCCTGGGACACCCCTGCCCTGCTCCTCGCAGACAAGCAGCTGGAGCTGCTGGCGCGGCTCATGACCTGGGTGAACGCCGCCATCGACTTTTACCGCCGCGCCAAGGCGTGGGTGCTCAGCCAGGGCGCCCTGACGCTGGCCATCCTCGTGTTGGTCGTCGCCCTGCTGCTGCGCTGGCTGGGCTGGGTGTGAGGCTCGGTCCCACCAGCAGCATCCTGTGGTGCATGCACAACACAATCAAACAAAGGTGCTTGTAATGCAACCAATGGGCGAGAGCCTAGGGCAGCGTGGGGCGGCGGGCGCAGCGGCGGCAGGGCTGGCTTGTGAGGCCGATCTACGGGCGTGGCCGAACTCGTCATCTTCCTAGAAGCCATACAGCGGCTCCTGCACCGCACTGCAAACGAGGGAATATTGGCGTTGCCAGCGGCGTAGCCCTGTCGGGCCACTGCTGGCCTCTAAACTGCAATTAGCATATCGGTATCTGATCACACAGCTCGGCGGCGCGGAGAGCTGAAGGAGGCGTGCACTGCCAGAGCGGCCTCCTTCCTTGGGGCGTTTGCAGGCGCCTGGACGCCACTATCGAGCTCAGGTATGGTTACGGATGGCAAATTGATCCGCACATTGCTAGCCTGCTGTCACTTCCTGCTCGCCGCCGCCGCCGCTCAGTGTGGAAGCCCCCTGAGCTGCGGGGGACTACAAATGCATACGCGTGTACAAAACCCACTTGCATGCAGGCCCGGCGGCTGACCTCAGCAGCCATGGGGGCGCAGTCTCGGTCGCTGGCCCTGGTGACGGCGGCTCAGATTGCAGCCGTGTCCACGGCGGCGCTGTTTCCGCTGCGCGGCAACCTGGGAGCGCTGGCACACTTCCAGGATGCTTGGGAAATCTATTCTCTAGCCGACTCGAACCTGGACGTGTGGCTGCTCACGCTGCTGCACGCCGTGGTGCTGTGGGTGCTGCTCAGCCGTGTGACGGCGCCGCGCCGCCGCTTCAGCGGGCTCATCGTGCCTCCGCACTACACCAAGGTGGGTGGAAAGTTTGTACACGGGGTTAGCAAGTAAATCGGTTGCATGCAACAGGCAGCTTGCGGTGCTTGGGGTAGCGCTGGTGTCCTAACTGCCTTGCAATATCGTGCCAGCCCCAGCCACACCACAACTCTCCTCTTTGTCCTGCTACTCCCACCCATCCATGCCACCCAGGTGTCGCACGGCATCCGCTGGACCTGCATCTCCTATGAGCTGCTGCTGCTGGCCAAGGCGGTGACCGTGGCGGTGCTGGGCCAGGAACAGCTGCTGCCGCCGCCGCCGGGGTGTGAGGGCACAGCCTGCGGCCGAGTGGGCCTGCTCTGCCTGTACACCTCAATTGTGGCGGGCCTCCTGACCTCTTTTGCCGAAAACTGGCTGGGGCGGCGGCTGGTGGCGGCGCGGCGCAAGCGGCATGAGGCGGCGGAAGCGGCGGCAGGGGTTGCCTCGGGGGTGCGGCAGCCGCTGCTGGCCAAGGGCAAGGCCAAGCAGGTGAGCGCTCCTGCACTCAGATCTGCCGGTGGGAATGGTTGCAGCAGTGTTACAACATACGCAACCTTGGCCCCCGTTGAGCAAATGGCCGGCAGTGCTAGAACAGAACAAGGACCACACCATTTGTGCTCTTGCCTCCATTTGCAACTCCAGGAGGCGGAGAGTGCCACCATCCCTGAGCTCATCCGCCTGTCGCTGCCGGACTCCCACATCCTGCTGCTGGCCTTCACTGCTGGCGCTGCTGCGGCACTGGGGCAGGTGGGATGGAGGGAGGCAGGCAGGGGACGCTGCTGCGCGTTGGGCTTGCGGGTGTGCTGTTTGGTTGCCACATGCCATGCTTTCTGACCACCAGCCCCATCCCGCCCTGCACCCCTGCAGGCCCTGATTCCTTACTACACGGGAAAGATCATCGATTTCGCATCCATCGACCCAGACCCAGAGTCGTTCAAGATCACCACTCTCAAGGTGGGATGGCCGACTGCAGGCAAATGCTGGGCCTAGTCCGGCGACATGCAATGTGCAGTGGCTGCGCGCTCCTTTTGCCTACTTTCTGCTGAACGACATTGCAATTGCCCCACTAGCTATGCATGTGCCTCCATTCAACCACAGATGCTGCTTGTGGCGCTAGCGTGCGCCGTGTTCACCGGCATCCGCGGCGGCCTGTTCACAGTGAGCCACAAGCCAGGGGCGCACTTAGGGCAGACACTGCAGGCGGACGCAGTTGCCTGCGGGTATAATCCCTACGCCTTACGTTGTCGCGTTGCTGTTGCAGGGCTGCGGCACCTGTTCGCTGCTCCAGCCGTGCCGCATGCTCACACCGATGGCCTGCATCCGCTCATTCCCTCCAGGTGGCCATGACGCGGCTGAATGTGCGCATCCGGGAGAGGCTGTTCCACTCGCTCATGCAGCAGGAGGCGGGGTGAGCCGGCCCACCGCTACTGCTGTGGGCACAGGGCTCGAGGCGGTTTATTATGCACCATGGGAGGCACCAAGCTGCAGTCTCGAGCAACCTGCGGCTACACGCACACCACACTCCTGTCAGCTGGCGCAGTCGGCATGTCTTATCCTGCGTTGTTCATGCACCCCTTGTGCTGCCCCGCAGCTTCTTCGACACCACCAAGACGGGGGAGATCACGAGCCGGCTGTCTGCGGACACCACCACGGTGTCGGACCAGATCTGCCTCAACCTCAACGTCATGCTGCGCTCCGCCACACAGGTGCGGGGTGGGGTTTGGGTGGGCGGGTGGCTCCAGGGAGGGTGTCCCTAATCTGGCGGCATTTAGTGGCAGCTTGAGTGACATGCCCTTGGTGGCTTGGGCGGCGAGCACTCCATGCATGCACTCAGCTGGTCGACTCAGTCTCGCATTCCCGCTCCCCGCCCTCCCACTGTGCCCCCAGGCCGCCATGGTGCTTGTCTTCATGTTCTCCGCCTCCTGGCGCCTCACCGTGGTCACCTTTGGTGAGCTTGGGGATGCGCAGCTTGGGCGGCGGGCAGCATGTGCATGTGCATGGCAGAACCTGTTGCGCTGCGCTGGGTGCTGATTCCTGTGCTTACTCCAGCTGTCCTCTCATCACGCCCTCGTGTGCGTCCTGCAGTCATGATCCCTCTGGTCCTCGTCATCTGCAAGGTGCGCCCCAGTCCTCACTAGATTCATTTGCATGCCCAGCCGCATGCCCAGCTGCCGCCGCCCGCCTGCCACGCACACGGCATGAAGACATAAGTGGCGACCCTGCGCTTACTGCCACTCCCACTTACTAGCAGGGCGGCTCTCAATGAGCTGTGGGGCTTAGCAAACCCCCTAACCCGAGCTGCCCCTCTCACCCATCACCCACACATTGCTGCCATCGCCCTTGCCCCACCCGGACCCCCCACCAACACCCAACCAGCGGCCGCAACACTCAGACCCCAGCAGCTAGGTGCTCTCGTGCACCCAGCGGAACCCCGCCAGGTGCCATGTGGGGTAAACAGTCCAGCACTGGGATAGTGGCCAGCCTTTCCGCGCCTTGCCTTCGGGCAGGTGCGCACGGCTGGTTAGGCCATTGGTAGCCCTCAAAGGCGGCAGCGGCAGTGGCGCGTCCTGCAAGGCGCGCCACCGCCGCCGCCGCCTGTCACATCACCCATCACTGCTTTCGCTTCCTGCTGAAACCTGCTCTATTTCCAAGCGCTTCCCACTATGGCCCATTTGGGAGGGGCAGGCAGACTAGCTGCTTGAACGGCAGCCCGCCCGCCCCA
>VFQO010007601.1_pt1 | contig 40104 bp, 63 predicted proteins | sample 3512331 | NCBI WGS metagenome assembly VFQO01 (sample SAMN10412371, study PRJNA504923) | tailings metagenome | isolation source: Replicate 3 from Balatoc abandoned mine | place: Philippines: Itogon, Benguet | collected 2017-08-28 | reverse complement strand
AACGCTCCCACCCTCCCCTCACGCCCACTCCTTGCCTCCTTGCCTCCCTCTCCCACCCCCTCGCACTACCTTCACCCTTGTGTCTTCTTCTCCTCCCCCCTTTGCATCGCTGAGCGGCCCTGCCCACACGCGCCACACCTCCGTCTCCGCCCCCGCGGATGTTGCCGGCCCAGAGTACCCCTTCCCCCGGCGCCGCCCAGCTTTTTTCCAGAACCCAAAACGGAAGCGCCCAAGCGCTCTCGCAGGCACCCGCCCCCCTTTGGGCTGCCGCCGCAGATTGAACGCCCGTCTCCCCTTGGCAAACGTCCTGGCCTCCCCCGCCCCTTCCGTCTCGCAACGTGCAGTCCCTTGTGTTTTGCAACCGTACGAGCCCCCTCGCCCTAGAACAGACCCCAACCTGTAGACTGCTAGATCGCCAGCGAGTAGATGCAATTTCCCTACTCCGCTCCTCGGAAGCGACCCCCGTCCCTTCTGCGCCCAAAGCGCACGCGCCCCGGCGCACCCCCTCCCCCTCTCTGCCCCTTTTTTCCAACCTACCCCACGCACCTACCTACCGCCAGGACCGCGCAATTTCATTCGCTACGCCTGTCGCACACCCCCAGCCCATCTCTCTCCCGTCACCTCGGTCCCCCGGCCGGCCCTGCAGCGCCGGCCGGCCCCCCTTCTATCTAGCGTCCTTCTCACCCACTGGCCTGCCGTACCGTTTCAACGTGCCTTTGGTAGTACACAAAGGGAGATAACAGCTTTTTCACTCTGGTTAAACGTGCCGCGCCCGCCGCTGCACCGCCGAACTTGGCCCCACCCGCCTTAACCCCCTGAGTAGCTGAGCGACCGCGCTGCGCAGCGGCGCCGCCGAGCAGATCACCCCCGCTGGATTCCGGCGCCTATCTTTTGTCTTTTCCCGCCGGTGGGGCCCCCCAACGCACTCAACCCGTCTTTGCCATCCCCTGCCCGCCGCCGCGGCCGGGCCACACCCCCTGGCACGCTATCGCGCCGTTTTCGCATCATTCCATCTCCTTGAATAACCTGTTGTTGCTGTAACCGTTGATTGACCGATTAATTGACAGCGTGAAGGTGGCAGGCAGGAAGCAGGCAGGAGAAAGCAGGCAGGGATGCAACAAGGGGCGGAGCTGGCGTGCACCCAGCAGCAGCGGAGCCGTCACACGTGGGCTCAAAACCAATCCAAATGGGGCTCAAACTGGTCTCACCCCTCACAGCTCCCCCGCCTCGCCGCCCTCGCTGATGTGGTGTGGCTGGCACACCGCAAAGCGCTGCACGCACACCAGCGCCGCCAGCCCCTCGGCGCCGCGGTCGAAAATGGCGTCGCCGATGGCCAGCCGGTGCTGCGCCATCCGCCTGCCGAGGGCCGGAGGGCAGGGCGTGAGAATCAGCAGCCTTACATTGTGGCCAGGTTGGGTGGCAGCGTGATTTGAGGGCAGCGGCATAGCAGCAGCAGCAGCAGCCCAAAGTGGCCAAGTAAAGCAGCGCACCGATTGCAGTCCTCCAGCTGTGGGCCAGCCAGCTGCTTGGCGGCTGCTAACTGGAGGGAGAGCGGGAGAGCGGGCAAGCATGCTCACTTTGTTAGCGCAACCTCACGCAAGGAGCATGGAGCTGCTCCTTCTGGACGCGTTGCATGTCACAAACCCACACGTGGCAGTCATCCACCCAGTGCCAGCGGCTGCTGCGGCGTAACAGCGGCTCACCCTGTCGCATGCGGCGTCCAGCGCGGCATGAATGGTTTCCTCCCGCAGGCGGTGCCGCATGCGCCGCCCCGGCCTGCAGGGTTGCGTGCATCACTCCATCAAGCACACTTTCAAAGCTGAGTAAGCACACCTGGCTCAGCGTTGAGGCAACCCTGCAGCTGCTCACTATATCCAACAGCTGCGCCAAACCCACCCGGGTGCCGCAATGTTTGGATCATCGCTGTCCACGTCAGGCGGCTTGAACAGCTGCAGCTCAATGTCTGCCGCCAGCTGCAGGCAGTCTGCAGCAGCAGTGACCGCAGTCCGAAGGGCCGGTGTCAGGTTGCAGTGAGGTGGAGGGGCGGTCGGCTAGGGCAGAGCAGCGCCTCGAGGCTGCTGCTCCAGATGGTGCACAGCACGGGAGCAGGGCAATTTCGTCCCACCTGCGCACTGTAGGATGCTCCTGCCATCAAACAGCCCCAGAACGCTCCCCGCTGCCTGCCTGAGCCCCTCCAAGCTCACAGCTCTGCAGCAGCGGGAGCGGCGGCGGCAGCGGCACCGGCGGCGGCGGGTGGGTGGACGGCAGAGGGCTCTCGCTATCTAGGAACACTACAAAGAGATGCCCGACAGCAGCAGTGCACCCCTTGAGGGCTGTCGCTCACTGGACCGGCGCCGGCAGCGCAGTGGCGAGCATTAGCGCTAGAATAAGGGCCCGAGAACCCCGATACATGCTGAATGCTCGCTGGACAATGCACGGAAGCCTGCGATCGCCGGCGTTTTGCTCCTGCTGCCACCCGCTTCGGCGACTCGTCAGCGTCCCTGCAGGGCGTTGTTGCACGCCGTTTGCTCTCATGTATGCAGTCCAACCCCAACATTGCACCGCCCAGATTGGCTGTTGCACTCCCCTGGGTGAATGACAGCACATCTGCCTGCCCTTTCCATCTGTCTGTTCCCCCACTCCTCTGCCTGCCCCATGGCGCCCCTGCAACTTTGCGTGTCGCGGTGTTACATCCTGCTACACAGCTGGCTCAACGTGCTGCCGCGTAGCTGCAGACACCAGCTGTTTAGGCAGCGATCTTCTTGGCAGCAGAGCCTGCGCGCAGGGGTGGGGAGCAAGGATCACACAGATGAGGCACGAAGCTGACCAGCTGAGCCTCAAACCAAAGCAGACTTGGTCGCGTTTTTGCTGCTCTTGAGCAGGACTGCCACAGCCGCCTGCTACCGCTGCCCGTGGACTATCGATCCACGAGCTCCGAGCTGCACTGCCACCGAGCAGGGCGCTCAGCCGCCAATCTATGCGGCCACGCCGAGCGCTGTGCCACTGTTCTAGCCTGCTGCACCTTGCCGGCGGCTGCTGCCGTGCAGGTCATTGCAAGCGCTTCCAGCGGCACCTGGCTAGCAGTGCATGCTGCTGCTGCTCTGTGGCTGTGTCTCCCGCTGTTGCTGTGCCTGGTGCCAACCTGCCGGGCCGTTGCTGCTACTGCCGGCGCATTCGTGGCGCCACCCCGCCCGCAGACTGGCTCGCCGCATGGTCTGGCCTCCACAGCTGCCCACCAGGCTGATTTAGCCCAGCCGAAGCAGCAACACTTTGATCCATGTTGCACGTTTGCACCCCAGCGCACAGAGACAGCACAGCATGGTGTTTCACCAGCCAGCCAGCTGCCCGACCAACCCCTCCTCGGTCCCGCCCTCACCCTCGCGGAAGCCGTTGCGGAAGCGGCGCTGCACGTTCTTCAGGTGGCGCATGCGGCCGGTGCCGGTGGTCTTGCGGCCGATGGCCTTCACGCTCCAGTTGTCTGCAGCATGGCAGGCGCGGCAGGGGCAGCAGGCGTGGGCCAGCCGTTCGCAGCCAGGCGCGCATGCGAGCGCCACGCAACGGGGGCAGCGTGAATAAGCTGCAGCAAGCCAGCCGCCTCAGAGACGGTTGCTGTCTGCCAGTGCCCCAGGCTGGGCAGCAACGTGAGCGGTTGGGGAGCCATGCAGCTAGCAGCGCGCATTACAGAAGCTACTCCAGCCTGCTGCGCCTTCGCTGCCCCCAGCTCCACTACAGTTCGGTCTGCTGGCCAGTGCTGGGCGATGGGTGACATATCTACCAAGCTCCAGCTGCCGCCGCCCTCTGCCTTCAAGCCGCGTCACCGCTGCGCCGCAGCTGGACTGTCCGTGCTGCCTGCCCGGCCGTCCCCATGAGGCTGGCGCAGGCCCTGTCGCGCACCCTTCACCATGCACTACCTGCACCAATTCCCAGCATGCACAGCTGCACCCCGGCAACCATGCATTGGCAGGTACCCACTCACACTTCCGGATCTTGGCCGCGGGGTAGCCGCACGAGCCGCAGGTGCTCTGCAGCACAGCAGGCCACACATGGCATGCGTGAGGAGCGGCCGAGCAGCAGCACGCCGGCTCTGCTGATTTTCGATGCACGCGGCGACCAACCAGGCAGCATTGGCTCGCCAGCATTCGATCCAGCTGCCGCTGCTGCAGGGCTGCAGGGCTGGGTGCGCACCTTCTGGATGTGGAAGGAGCGGCGGCCGCAGCGGCGGCACAGCGTGTGCGTCTTGGTGTGGCGCAGGCCAAAGCTGCCCGTGCCCTTGCCGCACTTGCCCATGGTGAGACTTTACCTGCGGCGCAGGCGGCATGATCAGCGCAGTGAGCAGCCAGCCAGGCGGCAGCGCAAGCAGAGAGGGCCGTCCCCAGCGCGAGCGGCCCGCCGCGCGCCGCCTCTGCTGCCTGCTGCTCGCGGTGCGCGGCGCCACCACGCCGCCTCCAGCGCAGGTGCTGCGTCGCCTGGGCCCGGTGCCGGGCCGCCAGGGCGCCTGGGCGGCTGCCAAGCATGGCAGGGCGCTGCATGGCTGCCTGGCGGGGCTGGCGGCCGGGCAGGGACGACGGGTTCGTGCTGATGCCGCTCCAGCAGCCGGCGGGGGGCGGGCCCCCAGGGCCCTGCTGCCGCCGCCCCATCCCGCCGCGCGCCCCCTGTGCCCCCCCCCCCCCCCCCGGCGCACCTTCACTACAGGCAAGTCCAGAGAGGGAGATGCAGGCCGCGGGGGCTCGCTTGGAGGCCGCAGGCTGGGCAGCAGGCTCAGCAGAAGCACGATGCAAGGCCGAGGCTGGGGCACATGGCCTATTTACTCGTTTCCAACTCACCTGGCAATGACGCCGGGCCTAATTGCACGATGGGAGGGGTGCGTTTCGCGCCCGGCGGCCGTCCCACTGCGGTCGGCTCCCCTGCCTCTCCTTGGCACTGTTTCGAGGGCCAGCCGCCACCATGGGCTGGGCATCACGACGTGCAGAGCATGCAGCGGCCGCACGATCACCACAGGGCCTATGCAGGCTTGTGCGGTCAAGCGGCAGCGGCGGGGTGGACGCCCGGTCGCCCGGCCGCCTCCCACAAGCCGCGAGCACTTGTTTTGCGCAACGTGCAGGAGTGCTCAAGGGCTGCCCAGAGCTCCGGGCACTTCTGTCATGATCAGTGACGGTGATCCATGCTTGCGGCGTACAGCCTTGCCGCCGACCAGTGCGACGACGCTGATGGAGCGGCCCCCGTTACACCCGCACGGCTGCCCCTCAACACTGCACGCATGCCCGGTTGTGCGTGGTTGTCAGGTGCAAGGATCTGAGGGCTGCACAGAACTGCGCCTAGGGGGAGCCGCAGTCATCTGCAGTGGCGCTGCGCATCACTGCAGAGCAGGCGGCGCACAGCCGGCTGGAGCGGCCGCGCCACGGTTGGCAGCCGGGGCCGGATTTATTAGCCAGTGCAACTGCAACCATGCGGAGCGGTCGTTTGAGTTGGAGCAGGAATTGTGCGAGCAGCCTGCATGTCCCGACGGCTGGAAAGCCCCACTGACACCACGCTGCTGGCGGCGCCCAGCGCAGCGGCGCGCAGTCAGGCTGCAGGCTGTGCCCTGCCCCCGCCCCAACTCGCTTCCTCTGCGTTGCGCACCATTTTACGCCACATCAGCAAGCAGCGTGAGTGAGGCGAGGCGCAGCCGACGGCAGCCGGCCGCAGTGGGCAACAGCTGCCTTTTCTCCCGCCTCGGGACACCCATTGCAGAGCTGTGATCGCCCGGCGATGGCCGGCGGGCAGCGCTGCGCAGCTTAGGCTCGTTTGCGGCGCTCAGCTCCGCCAGGCCCGCCCGCAGCCTCGTGTCCGACCATTTGAGGAGGTCTAAGAGGTGCGGGGAGCGAGCTGGCCGGCACCCAGCGCCAACTGTGTCCGTCGCCCGCCCACCCGCCGCCCACCCGCCGCCGACTCAATCCGGCACGCTTGCCAAACCTGTCGACCCACCACCCATCGCCTGCAGGCACCACGACAGCAGGCAGGCCCGACATGGCAGGCCAGCGCACAGACGCGCCGCCAGCCTCGCGCGGCCTGTCGCCAAAGAGCCGCCTGGTTGCGGCAGCAGCGCAGCGGCAGGGCGCCGGGCATCGCGTGGCGCAGGAGAACCGGCAGCCCCCCAGGCAGGCCCCGCCGCCAGAGCGCGGCAGCAGCGCTGGCGACGATGAGGCCCAGGGATGCATCCCAGCGTTCCGCCCGCCATCGCCGCCCCAGGGCGCACACCAGCTGCTGACGCCCGGCTCAGACTGCGGCTCGCCAGGCAGGGCGCAGCTGGAGGCGGTGCGTGCACTGCGCCCCTCGGCCAGCATGCAGCAGCAGCGGCAGCACACGCCGGAGGGCACTCCCGGCCTGTCAGAGGCCAGCAGTGTGGGGCGCGCCATCAATGCCCAGATCGCCAGCAGCATTGCCGACCTGTTTGCCGCCACCCCGCAGCCCGAGTCGGGCGGCAGGCGCTGCAGCACAGGCGCAGCAGCCGCCGCAGAGGCACATGCGCCAGAGCCGCAGTGGACAGCAGAGCCGGCATGGGCGCTGCAGCTGGATGCGCCGCAGGCGGTGGCACGTGTGCCCACCAAACCGCGCAGCCCACAGATGCCGGTGCCACCGCCGGTGCCGCTGAAGCTGGCCACCGCCATGCGCTCCGATTCGGGCAGGCTGGAGCCGCGCAGCAGCCCACAGGTGTGCTGCAGCTGCATCACAGCTTGTTTCTCAATGGCACGAGTGCATGCCATGCTGCATGATGCTGAGCTGTGGTTGAATCACCTTCTTCCTCCTCTGCGACCATGGCCGCACGTCTCCTGCATTGGTTCCTTGCCCTTGCAGGCCTTCCTCAGCCCCGTGTTCATGAGCCGCAAGCAGCGGTCCATGTACTGCGACATTGATGACCCTGTCAGGCAAGCTGGTTGAGTTTGCAGAGGCTGGTAGGTTGCCAGTGAGGCATCCCCAGTCAGCCTGGGCCCGGAGTGTGACTCGCGTCCACAAGCCGCTTGCAACCTGCCTCCCTGGTGCGCCCTTGCTCCTTGCAGCAGCGTGGTGTTCCCGCAGAAGGCGGCGCACCGCACCAGCCGCTTCCAGCGCTGGTTTGCCACTGCCTTTGGCTGCTTCGTGCCGCCGCCTGAGCAGCGCTCCCCGGCCCCCTCGATGCGCACGCCTGCTGCGCGGCGGGCAGCCGGCTCACAGGTGGGTCAAGGCCCGGTCGGTTGTGCTGCGGGCGTTGCAGGCCATTGGGTTTACAAGCAACACAGCGGTGCATGCATCTTAGTGCACCAAGCTTCCCGTCACCATTTCCTCCTTCCCACTCCCTCAAATGTCCTCGCCAGGGCCCCAGCCCGGCAGTGGTGCACCCCAAGCTGTCGCTGGCCAACACGGAGCCGCTGCGACGCAGCCTGCCCGACCTGGCGGCTGGCGATGCGGCCTTGCGTGGGCAGCTGCGTGCCTGCCTGGCGGCAGAGGCCAGCTCGCAGCGCAGCCGTGGTGGTGCCAGCAGCGGCGCCGGCAGTGGCACCGCCTCATCGGCTACCCAGCAGCAGGCGCGGTATGCAGACCTGCTTGGCCTGCACGATGAGGAGACGCAGCTGAACATGGCCTCACCGGTGATCCCATCGCGGCACGGCAGCCGTGCCGCCTCACCCGCAGATGCAGGCCAGGCAGCAGCTGCTGCAGAGCGGACGGACAGCCTGGCGCGCCGCAACTTGATGGATGCGCCGCGCTACAACCAGGCGGGTAGCACATCGCAGCAGCGGCGGCAGGTGCAGTACGTGCACCCGCAGCAGAGTTTGCAGCATGCGGCGCGGCTGCAGCGGCCCTCATCTGGTACGGCTGGCAAGGCCAAAGCCACGCACGTCTCCCTGGCACAGCTGTTGAGTGTGCCCACAGGCGGCGCCGCCGTGGTGGCGGTGGCGGCGGCAGGCAGTGGGCGGTCAGCGCAGCAGCCACGGCAGGCGCAGCGCACACCGCCTGGCATGCGGCGCAACAATTCAGGGTCCAAGCGTGGCAGGGAGGCGCTGGGCGCGTCCCGCCACCCCTCAGGCAAGCATAACCGGGCCACACACAAGGCCACCCAATGTTCTTGTTTGCACCTGCACATCAGCTCGCTGTGCCCACCCACCTCCCTCATCTGTGCCACAGCTGTATCATGTGCCTCTGCACCTACCCTCATTGCTTCCTTTTGCAGACGAGGCAGCGGAGACGCCCAAGCGGCGGGACCTGAGCAAGCCCTCCTACCGATCCGAGGCGCTGCACCGCATGCTGTCCACGCCTCCCAGGGACCCCGCCCCCACTGCTGTACACCCGGCGCCGGCCCCCTCCCAGCCTCAGGCAGCAGCTGCCGCTGCAGCCCTGCCCCCAGGCCGTCCAGCTTCAGCGCAGCAGGGCACGACGGCGCCAGCGGCGGGCGGTTCCAGTGCGCCGGTCTCACCGCTGCGCAGCAACAGCGGTGCTGGCAGCGGCGAGGCAGTGCATGGCGGCAGTGCACCTGCCAGTCCCCTGGTGGCAGGCCCGCGCCTGACCCGGGCTGCGTCAGTGCGGGCGGCGGCCACGCAGCGCAGGCTGCAGGAGGAGCAGGCGCAGCTGCAGGCAGTCATGGCAAGGAGCCCCGACCGCTGGCTGCGGGCGGCGGCCGCCGAGGGCCTGTCTCTGCGCCAGGCCGCCGTGTTTGTGTCACCTGGCAAGTCGGCCCGGCCGCACTACCACCCCTCGCCCCTTAGGCCCAGCCAGTCGGCGGTGCAGCGGACGGCGGCAGGTGCCGGCGGGCCGGGCCTGCGGGCGGCCACCCCGTGTGCCAGCCAGTTTGATGCCTTTGCAGCTGGGGAGGCAGGTGTGGAGCCGTACAGCGCCCGTATGCACACTGTGGAGCGGCAGCGGCTGACTGCCGCAGAGGGTCCTGCACTGCCAGAGGCGGGAGCAGCTCGAGGGGCAGCGGCTGGCAGCGGCGGCGGCGCCCTGGACTTTGCTGCCCTGGCAGCGGACCGTGATGCCTACCTACAGGTGACACCCCAGCTGGCATGCTGTGTGCTGGTTGGAGATGCAACAGATGAGAACCGCTGCACCCAGTTGCCCACCTTTCATGCTATCTTGGTGCCGCTTCCAGCAGAATCTGCTCCTCAACCACTCACCTTTCTTCTCACCCCTGCTGCAGATGCTTCAGGAGCTGGCCCGCGGCCTGCACGTCTCCGAGGGGCCGCTCCAAAAGCAGCTGGAAGCACACAAGCGGCCCACCCCGCCCCCACTGCCGGCCGGTGTGCTGGCTGCTGCCACGGCGGCTGCTCGGGCCGAGCAGGCGGTGCAGCGGCGGGGAGCTGCAGCAGGGAGCGGAGCAGACACTGTGCGCCCCAGGGGCAGCCAGGCGGCCAGCCAGGTGAGCAAACCCTGCCTGCCGGATGGGTGAACCGAGCACGGCTCTCTGCACACAAGCTGAGGAACTGGATCTAACTTGCATGTTCTCAGCGCCATCGTCAAGCCCTGTTCAAGCTGGACAGTTAGCTCTCCATGGCTGGTCACAACGGCGGGACACAACAAACGTGCCACCCTGGCGCCCGACCCTGCAGGAGGTGCTGCCCACCAGCCGCACCACTGGCTCAGCAGCAGAGTACTGCCTGGGCGGCTGCGAGCCTTCTTGCGAGTCGCTGGACTCACCGCTGGTGGCGGCAGCAGGTGCGCCCCTGGCAGTTGCGGCAGCCTTGATGTGTGTGAAAGGGGGTTGCACTATTGCAGCATGCCATGGTTGCCAGGACTGCATCGCACGTCGTCTGGATGCTTCCTTTGAGCAGCAGCATCGCTGCCAGCAGTGCCGCTGGTGCCTCCGCTGGTGATTTTGGTACCCAAAATGTCCTTTTCCCCCCAGAGGAGCCACGCACCCTGGCACGCTTTCCTGTGCCGCAGCCGCCCTACCACAACCGGCTGTATGACAAGGTGCGCAAAGACTGGTGAAGCACTGCTTTGCAAGGGATCTCACAAGCATGCTTGGGCGGTTGGCAAGTGCCGACTTGAAACATCGGGTTGCCTGCCTTGTTTGCCAAGCAGCAAGGTGTGCACACCTGCAAACCGCCATCCTGATCCGCTGCCCTGCAGGACACAACGCCTTCCCAGTCATCCCCCATCGCGCAGCAGCGCATGCTGACCATGTCGGCGGCAGCGGCCGCGGCGGCAGAGCGGCAGTGGCAGCCCACACGCAATCACGCACAGCAGCCTCAGCAGCCGCAGCTGCAGCAGCCACCGCAGCAGCGTTCTCATGGTGGCGGCGATGGCAGCGGGCGCGTCTCTGCTTCGTCCTCGGCTGAACGGTCCATCAGTTTTGGCAGCGGTGGCTGCGGCAGCGCGCCGGGCATTGCTTTCGTGCAGCAGGTGAGATGAGCGGCGCTGAGGCCTGGAGAGCTTGCTTGGCCGCTGTTGTTTTGATCCTGCCCTGTTGTGCTTTGCTGTCAACAGCTCGCCCACACCCCTGCACACAGGTTCAGGAGCAGACTGGCGAATCCATCGGTGCGGCGCCCTCAGCACAGCGCTCGCCCTCGCCAGACCGGCGCAGTGCAGGCCGCGCCCGCCTCGCGGCACTGGCAGCGCTGCTGGAGGAGGTTCAAGCGCAGGGCCGCCGCATCACGCTGGCAGAGCTGCGGCAGGCAGGGTACAGCACCAACGACCTGCATGCCCTGCGCCAGTGGCTGGGCCAGCAGTGAGCGGGGCGCGGCACTTGGGGTGCTGGAATCACCGCTCCCTGCCCTGCCTGCAGCAAGCCTTATTTTAATTGAAACTGAACTGCCCTGCTGTTCTCCGGGTGTTTTATCATTCATTGGGCCGTCTGTTCAAGAGGCCAACCTTTGGGGTGTAAACCGAGATCGAGCCTTGGCGGCGGCAGGTGGGCACGAGCGAGACGCAGCGGGCAGATGTGGGCAGCTGCACCTTGCAACCTCTCGCTTGGCTCCTGAAACGCTGACAGTCAGCGGGGCGATAGTTTGTGCTTCTTTCCCGGCAGCTGCAAGTTTGCATCCGTCCAGCTCGGCACTCTCGGCGACAGACCTGCGATCGCGCTGGGCAGCGATCGATCGCAGTGCTGGGACACTGTGAGCGGCAGCCATGCTGGTAGCGCTGCGAAAGAGCCGCAGGCTGCAAGCGGGCGAGCTCGCCGGCTCGAAAGAGGAGCAGGCGCGGCAGCCGGGCCTCGTATCGCGCTGCAGGGCCGTAGCCGAGGGGATTGCGCAGCATGCGGGGGCGCTGCGCCAGCAGCTAGCGGTAGCGGCGGCGGGTGCCGCCGGCACGCTCCTCGACGCGCCGCGCTCGCAGCACCAGCTTCTGCTGGCCTCGGTGTCGGGCTCAGCCCTGGAGCAGCAGCAGCAACAGCAGCAGCCCAAGGCCTTCCTGCCAGACAAGCGACGGGTGGCAGGCGGCGGCCGGGGCTCGGGCCGCAATGCGGCCGGCGGCGGCGCGGCAGACGGCGGCAGCGGCGGCGGCGAATCGGAGCTCTTCCCAGACGCCGACGAGAACGAGCGGTTCCTGATCAGCGAGGTGGGACCCTGCTGTGCTGCTTGTTGGCTGAGCGGCAGCAGCGCAAGCTGCCAGCAGCGCAGGCTGCCAGCAGCGCAAGCTGCAGTCTGCAGTTGCCGATGCCGCTGGCCCTGCCTTCCTTTGCCCACCTGCGCCCGCCTGCTCGCACACTGACCGCCCGCCTGCCTGCCTGCACAGGTGGATGTTGTGGGTGTGGATGGGGAGCTGAAGGACATTGCGATGAAGGCCCTCAACACGCGCGCCAACTTTGCCTACTCCCAGAAGGAGGTGGGGGCCACATGCTGCCTTCCCTGCCTTGTCGTCACTTGCTGCTGCATTGCTGGAGGCGTGCCGACTATCCTGTGTGGTGCAGCCTCGTGGCAATCAGCGGCAGGCTGGTGGATGACAGAGTCAGCTGGTACATCAAAGCATTGCTGGGGCTGAATGTGCTCGTGCCATGGCTGCTTGGCCCTCCCAACGAGACCCTGCTGCGCATGCACTGCTGCCCAAGTTGAACACAACTCCAGTGCCTTGGAATTGCTCACCTTTGCGGACGTTCATCTCTGCCGCCCGCCCCACCACACACAGATCATGGAGGACATGCACCGCGTGTTTGACACCGGCTACTTCTCGCTCTGCACGCCGGTGGCGGAGGAGACGCGCGACGGCATCAAGTTCACGCTCGAGGTGTGGGGCTGCTGTGTTCGGGGCTCGCTGCTCAGCCCGTCTTCTTGCCTTGCCTGCCAATGGCATCGAGTTCACGCTCGAGGTGCTTTTTGTGTGGGGCTGGCTGGCTGTGTTGCTCCACGCTGCTCGGTCATGCTTTTTGCCTCGCCTGCTGACGGCATCCAGTTTACGCCCGAGGTGCGTCAACCAGGGGCTCGCTTTGTTCGGGGCTCGCTGCAGCCCGTCTTCTTGCCTTGCCTGCCACCGGCATCGAGTGCCCCTCGAGGAGGTTCTTCAAGCAGGGCTGGCTGCCTTCATTTGAGAAGCATTCATCTTCTTCTTTTTCTTCGTTCGGGCTGGGCTGGCTGCCTTCATGGCTGGGCCGCGTGCCTCCAGGGCTGCCTGCTGCAGCCTTCTTTTGCCTTGGATGACAGGATCAAGTGGCTGCACAGCCCTTGCTGCTGCCTCTGCTGCTGTGGCCATGCTCACGCTGGACCACCCAACTTAATTCACTGGGCTTGCCGTGTGTGCGCAGGTTGCCCCCAACCCCGAGCTGCGCGGCTTCACTGTGACGGGCGCCAACATGCTGCCTCAGGTGCGTCCAGCCGGCTGCCTCTTTGGTATTGACGTTTGGGTTGCTGGCAGCCACAGGCTGCAGCTGGCCACAGGCTGCTCACACACAGCCGCTGTGTGTGCCACCTGCTTGTTTCACGCAGGCCGTGATTGAGGACGCCTTCAAAGACATGTTTGGCCGCACGCTCAACTTCAACTCCATGGTGGGGTGATTTTGGGCGGCCACCCTGCGCTTTTGGGCAAACCGCACTTTGCAGCCTGATGAGTCTTGCCTGTGCATGCCGCTCGTCTGTGGGCTTCGCTACTCCCGTTGCGGCTTGTCATGCGGCCTGATGTAGTCGAGGGTCGGTTGGATTTCCTGCAGGTCAAGGCTGTGGGCAAGCTGAACAAGTGGTATGAGGAGAAGGGCGTGCTTGGCCAGGTGCGCAGCAGCTGCGCTGGCCTCGCATCTGCAATGTGGCTGTGCATGTTTCTGCCCATTGGAGCTGGGGCGTGGGCAGATGCACAGTGTCTGCTGCTGTCTCGATGCACCTCAGCCTTGCTACCCCGGCAGCCTGGCATCCTGCCTGCACCTCCCGTGCATCCTCCTCCTTTGCACACCCACACCCTGCTCCTCCATCCTCCTCCCCACCACTAGGTGATTGACGTGGACACGTCCAGCAGCATGGCTGAGATCCGCGTGAGCGAGGCCGTGGTCAACCGCATCCTGCTGCGATACGTGGACAAGAAGACCAACGAGGTGGGTGCGTGTGGTATGCGACCACACAGAGACACATGGTGGGTTTTTTACCGCTGAAAGAGTAAAGGTACAAGTGGTTGTGTGGACAAGAAGACCAACGAGGTGGGTGGGCTGACTAGGCCAAAAGAGAGAGACCTGTGGGACGGGCGGTTGGATGACAACAGCCAGGGGCCTGCAGGCGTGCTCTTGTGAGGTGGCATGCTGGCGGAACAGGACGCTACGTGTAAGGCCACCACACTAGCGCAAGTTTGCTTGCAGCTGGGTCATGCCACGAGGCCCCAGCCCTAAGTGTGTAAGTGTGACACTTGCAAATGCGCCAACTGCACCGCAGGCGCGTGACGAGGGCAAGACGAAGCCGCACATCATCCTGCGCAACCTGACCACCAAGGAGGGCCAGGTGGGCTGCTGGCTGGGGCCGGGCGGCTTATTAGCCCGGCGGAGGTTTTACTGCAGGTTGGGGCCTGCATCGCAGAGAGCCGGGATCTGAGTGAACATTTGCGATACACACACAGCCGGCTCCACCCCCTGGCACCCTCCTGCCCCACCCTGCCCGCCCGCCGCGCCCGCAGGTGTTCAGCCTGCAGCAGGGGCGGCGCGACATCGACGCCATCTACAGCATGGGCCTGTTTGAGGATGTGGCGATGCGGCCGCAGCCCGCCGAGGGCTCCTCGCTGGACAACCCAAAGGTGGGGGGCTAGTGTTTGTTGTTGAAGGCTGTGATTATGAATGGATAGCTTGAAAGGTGTGCGATAGACAGCGTGGAGGGCTCCTCGCTGGAGAACCCAACGGTGGGTGTGTTGATAGGTTGTTGCATGTGTGATTAGGGTAAAAGAAGGTGCGCAGAGAGGTTGGATTCGGGAGAACCCAATGTGTGGATCACGTTCGGTTGGCCTGCTCTCGAAGCTGCAAGTCCTCTCAAACATCACAGCCCATTCTGAGTCACTATTTCCCCCAGGTCGACCTCAATGTGGAAATGCATTGAGGGCACGTCTGCCTTATCTGGTTAACGGCACATGTCACCTTCTTTCCATCTCTTTCCGCCATCCAGGTGGACCTCACCCTGGAGATCATTGAGCGCAAGACGGGCGGGCTGTCGGCGGGCGGAGGCATCTCGGCCACGGGCGCCATGGAGGGCGCGCTGCCGGGCGTGGTGAGCTGTCAGGCTGGGATGTGGTGCTTATGTATTGAACAGTTGATAGGTTTTGTTTGTGCGCGCTGCCGGGCGTGGTGAGCTGCTGGGATTGCTTGGGAGGAGCGGAGCAAAGAACAACCCCTGGCCTGCTCGCCTTCGTGCCTGTCAACCTGCAACTTCAGCAGGCTCCTTGGTCGGCACTGCCGTGCACCAACAGTAGCCGACTCTGTCATATTCTGCTGCCTGCCTCTTCCTCCCATTTGCACCTACGCTCGCAGGTGGGCGAGGTGTCCTACTCGCAGCGCAACCTGTTTGGCCTGGGGCAGCGGCTGGTGGCCTCCGCCAAGCTGGGACAGGTGGGTGCTGCAGATTTTGCTCAAATGTTGTATTCTATGTTGTGATCATTGTGGCTTTGTTGTTTGCTTGCTGACAAGCTCAGCTCAAGGAGCCTGGGCTCGGTTGTGGCTCGTGATGCTGGGGTGGTGGGGTCGGCTGGGATCGATCCCGAACTGTTGATAGTTGTTGTCGCCTGGATTGCTCTCCTCGTGCTGCAGACGGACGCCATGTTCCGCATCCAGCACACAGACCCCTGGGTCCGCGGCGACGCGCACCGCACCTCGCGCACCATCACAGTGCAGGTGGGATTTATTTATTTTTTAATAAGGCCGAAGTCTTGTTAGTAATAGCTGGGGTTTGCACTCCATGCCTGCTGGTGCCGCGGCGCTGTCCGCGCTGCTGTTGCTGCGTCTTGTTGGTCGGGTGCAACGGCCTTGCATGTATCGTGCAGCAACCAGGCATGCACACCGCATGCAGCAAATGCCACAACTCCTTTGCCTGCACTGCTGCCAAATCTATACTGCCTACGCAGAACGACAAGTCGTCTTCGGCGCCCATCCACGGGCGGGCACAGGATGATGTGGAGCATGCGGATGGGGCCGCTGCTGGGTACGTTTGCGTGCTGGCGCCTGCGCATCCTGGCCTGCGCATCCACTGTGCAACTGCCTCAGCTCCGGCCTGCGTGCATACTGCTTGGAATGGTAAAACGGGGCCACTTTCTGGTGCACTTGCAAGCCGTACATGTTGCCTCCTGCCTTCTCTTCTGCAGGTCGGACAATGTCTTTGTGTCCCGCAAGCTGGCGAATGTGGAGTATGGCCGGCCGCTGATGCAGAACTGGCAGGGCAGCCTAGGGTTCAGGTGCGCGAGTGGGGCGGGTGGGGCAGGTGTGGTTGTCGGCAGGATGGGTTTGGCTGGGCTGGGATGTTGTGCGGCTCTCTTGCACCGTGGAACGAACATCTAATTGGCTTTTGAACTCAGCCGAAATGCACAACTGTGCAGCTTCAGCAGGCCACAATGTAAAAAAATTAAATGCCTGGTGCCTGCTGCGCCACGCCCTTGCCCGCGCAGCTGGCAGCAAGCTCACTGTGTGGATGATCATGGACACCCGCTGGACACAGACATGTGAGCAGCTTGCTGGGGCTACTGTAGCCACGGGTGGCGCAGCGGTGTCATATTGCTGTGCCAGGCTTTTGGGTTGCTCGAGCGGCCTGGCTGCGGCCCTTCAACTGCCTGCATGCACGCTGGAAGGTGCCTAACTGCATGCTTGCTGGCCTTCGGTTCTGCAGGTATGGCACGCAGCTGACTTTCAGCGGCAAGCCACATGACACCATGGCGCTGGGCACGATACGCGTGGCATACAAGTGAGCCTAATTTCGCGCCTGGGCTGCCTGGCGCAGCACTGCCGGGGCTGCAACCTTTGGCCAGTGTTGGGTCTGAAGCTTTCAGGCATGTCAGCAGGAAGTCGGCGCGCATGAGGCCAATGCCCCTGCTTGCAACCTATGGCTGTGCCTGACTCGATTGGTCCACCCCTCCCTCATCACTTTCTGTGTGCAGCCAGCCCTCGGGTGACACCGAGCTGGTGGCCAGCATGGAGCAGGCGCTGCCGCTGCAGGTGGGGCTGGTGGTGGTGCATGGGGCCGCCTGCCGTGGACCGCCTGCTGTTGTCGACAGGTGCTGTGCTACAGCATGAGATGTGGTGTGCGTGCGGGCTGTCGTGGCAAGCAAGGTCTGTGCCTCCCTCCGCTTGAAACGTCAGCCGACTGCCCTGCTTGCCCCTGCCCCCGCCTGGCGCAGAGCGACTGGCTCAACTTCAACCGCTTCACGCTGCGGGCGGAGAAGACGATCCCCATCGGCCCACTCAGGTGGGCTGCCGCTGCCACTGCTGCTGCCGCTGCGTATCAATCAATCCGGCATTCTTGTTGTTTCCGTCTGTGCCTTCAGAGCAGCAATGCTGTGCGTCGCTTCACCGCTCGGCTTTCTCCTGATCCTCTCCCACCCGCTGCCACTGCAGGGCCTGGGTGCGCGGCAAGGGCGGCATGATTGTGGGCGACCTGCCCCCCTACGAAGCGTTCCCCATCGGCGGCACCAACTCCGTGCGCGGCTACAGCGAGGGTGCGTTTGCTGTGGAACAACCCTTAAACAAGACTGTGTATTGCAGTGCTGGGGCTGCCAACCCAGCGTGTGCAACCCGCAGGCCAGCTCGATAATGCTGATCGCTCAATCGCCCTGCCATGAGTGCGCCAAACCTCCATGCAGGCGGCGTAGGCTCCGGGCGCAACTACGTGGCGGGGTCTGCGGAGCTGCGGATACCTCTGGTGAGGGCCTGCAGAATCTGCTGGGTGCTTGCCTACCCTTTGTGGTGGAGCTGAACTGAACAACCGCACTGGGCACCCAGAAATACACATGGGTACTCATGCTGGTTGCATGGTCCTGCCTTGCTGCACCACACCCCCTGCAGGTGTCCCCCATCGAGGCCACCATCTTTGGAGACTGGGGCTCAGACCTGGACAGCGGCGGCACGGTGACGGGCGACCCAGCAGGGGCGCGCGGCAAGCCGGGTGCGTGAGGAGCGGCCAGGAAAGGCTGTCCTTTTTGCTGACAGCTTGCAGGACGGCTTGCGGGATGGTTGCGAGGTGGGCTGACTGCTAGGCAGGTCGCTTGCAACAGCTCCGCACTCTGCAGCCTGCCTGAGCGTGCACTGCCACCCGCCCTCGTGCCATGCAGGCAGCGGGTATGGCTACGGCGCAGGGGTGCGGATAGACACGCCCATCGGGCCGCTGCGGCTCGAGTATGCCATGAACGACCGGCAGCAGGCAAGTGCTTGCAGTGGGGTGCGTGCGGATGCAGAATTGTGAGTGAGGGCGACAGGGAGAAGCAACTTTGCATGGACAAGCTAGTGTTGAAGCCCTACTCACCCTTTGCTCTGGGCTTCTGCGCTCCTTCCTGCCTGCAGACGCGCTTCCACCTGGGCATCGGCACGGCTGGCTAGCTGCTGCGGCAGCGGTGACGGCAGCATCATCAGAGTAGCAGCACACAAGCGGAAAAGTCGCGTAGCCGCTGGCTCTGTTGCAGTTGTTTACATCAGTTGTGCACAGCGCTGACCACTCTGCCAGTGTTCGTTGGATACTCTCTGTCTGCACATTTCGTTGTGTCCAGTTACATGTCGGTTGCAAGCAGCGCACCTTTGAACAGACAACGCACATTTCACCAAGACAGGGGCAACAGAGGCAGGAGGAGGCAAGCAAAGTTACACAGCCAGATACGTCCATCGGAATACAGCTTTTTGCTGCTGGCCCCTGATCACCACTCGTGCTTGCGCAGGCCGTGCCACTGCTGCGGCCCCCCCTGCCGCAGCGCCTCCTGCACCCGCCGGCTGTGCTCCTGCTCGGCCCGGCGCGCCGCCTCCACAGCCGCCCGCTCCTCCGCCTCCTGAGCCGCACGGCGCAGCGCCTTGGCGCTCATCTGGGCCTGCAGGTGGAGGCGCGTGGCAGGTGAATGCAGGTGAGACAGCCAATTCAACAAGCATTGTTCTGATGCATGTGGTCAGGAGGGTTTGCAGGTTGTGGGCTTCCATGCACACACCACCGAATCACACAAGTTTATGATTCCCCCTTCCAAATCCCAGCTCCCCAACCTCGCCTGCAGGTCGTGGCACTGCTGCAACTGCTGCTGCCGCTCCAGCTGGCGGCGCGCCTCGGCGGCCTCTGCCTCCCGGCGCGCCGCCTCCTCAGCAGCCAGGCGCTGCCTGAGCGCCGCCTCAGTCTCCGCAGCACGGGCAGCCTGTTTGGCCGCCAGCTGCTGCTCCCTCGTTGCACACACGTCCCGCATCAGGCGGCGGCGGGCCTGGTCGCGCGCCGCCTGCTCCGCGTCGCGCTTTGCCTGCTGTGCCTCCATGGCAGCCGCCAGCTGGGCGTCGCGAGCCTCGCTGTTGGCCTGCTCCCGCTCCATCTGCGCAACCACCTCCTCACGGTAGGCCACAGCGGCAGCCCGGCGCGCCTCTCGGGCAGCACACTCTTGCGCCTCAGCAGCGGCCGCCGCCCGCAGCCCCTCCTGCACGATGGCCTCATCTGCAGCCCGCTCCTGGGCCGCACGGCCAGCCAGATCAGCCTGACGCTGCCTGCAGCAGGGTTTCATGGTGGCAGGTTTGGTTGGCAGAGAGAAACAGGCAGATGCAGTGCTATGCCTAGCACGCAGTGCCTGGCATGCAGCTAAGAGCAGCTTCCAAGCTTGCCTGTTGGCCCCCAGGGTGGCGGCGGTCAGGGCCTGCTGGCGCGCCCGTTCCGCCTCTGCTGCAGCTGCGGCAGCCGCCTCCTCCTGCGCCCATGCTGCCCGGATCCGGGCATCCTCCTGCAAGGGGGTGAACAGGTGTTGACACATTGTAGTGTTCACAGCCCGTTCCACATTGGCAGTGTAGCCACTTGGCACTGTCAACCACGCATGCCCTTCGTGCAACCACGCACGCTTACATCCAGTGCCGTGCTTGCCACAGCAAGCCTGTGCACCCACCTGGCGCGCTTCGGCCGCCTCCTCTGCCGCCACCTCCTCGCGCCAGTCCAGCTGCTCATCCAGCAGGCTGGTCAGCTGCGCCTGCTTGGCCACCTTGGCGCGCATGTCCTGGCGGGGGGATTTGAGCGAGTAATGTGGGAAGGGGTGAGCCGGTACAACAACGCGGGTAGCGGAAGCGTGCCAATGCTAGTTGAGGGCAGTTAGCTGGGGCTCATCAGCTGGATTTGCAGGACTGTGCGCAGCACAGCTCCACCACCATGCACAGCCAATCAAACACCAATCCACACCCACCTGCTGGTACCGCTCCTCGTAGCGCTGCATGTATGCCTCAAATTCCTGGCGCTGCTTCGCCTCGGCCGCCTCCTGCGCCGCCCGGGCGGCCGCCTTCTCCGCGCGCTGGGCCCCCCACTCGCCTGCGGCCGCCACCATGGCGCGCTGGCTCTGCGAGGGGCGTTAAGAAGCCTGATTCCGTTGAGTGTGCGGGGTGCAGAGTCCAGCGTCCGGCGCAGGCACCCAGACACCGCATGCTGCCTGCTGCTCTCCCCTCAACGCCCCCGAACCCGGCCGCACCTGGAGCGTGCGCAGCTCGTCGCAGCCAGACTGGAACTGCCGGGCGCGGCGCGCCTCCGCCTCCGCCTGGCGCTCTGCCTCACGCCGAGCGGCCAGCTCACGGGCCTGTCCCGCCAGCTGTGCGCGCCGCTGGGCAGGGGTGAGGCGGGCCGCCGCCTCCGCAGCCTCCCGCTCCGCTTCGGCCCGTGCCGCGGCTTCGCGCGCCGCCGCCACGCGCGCCATCTCAGCCGCACGTGCCTGCTCTGCTGCCGCCGCCTCCAGCCGTGCCGCAGCCGCCAGCTCTGCGCGGCGACTGGCCTTGTCCTCCCATGACGCTACTGCTTTGAGCGAGTGGTGCTGCGCCACCGAGGCCTGCAGCTGCGACACTTGGTGGTGCATCGCTCGCTCATGCTCCAGGCGGCGCGCTGCCGCATGCCGCGCACCCGACATGGTGGGCTGGCAGAATGGAGAGGGAGGGAGGCTGCAGGGAAGGGGGTTGCAAGGGAGGCGTGGAGAGAGAGGGAGGTGCGGCGGCGGCGGCGGTGGAGGTTGGCGCGCTCTTGGCGCTCAGGCGCCTTTGCTCTTCAGGTGCGCACCCTCGTGTCAGCTGGTAGGAGGGGCGGAACCGGGCGCCCTCCAAGGCAGCGCGGAGACTGAGGTGGTTTGTGGGCCCTGCCGCTTTTGACTGGAGGTCTTGGATGCTCAGATGAACTTGTGGGAGCCGAGGATCGGTAAACAATGCGCGCCCGCCGTCCAGAGGGCCCAATTTGTCCCACCCAGCCGCCGCTCCGCTGGCGGCGACGGGCAATGCAGCAGGAGTTGACGCCCGCAGTCCCGCATCGCACGCTTGATCGCATCGTCTCTATAGCACGCACCCTCGACCCGTCGCTCAACAGCCTCAGACTGCTGCCGGCCTCCCCGCGAGGAGCAGAAGAAGCACGCTAAGAGCGCACTTGCAGGCGGCAGAGAGGATTGCACAACATGGTGAGCGACGCTGCAGGCCCTGCGGAGCCCTGGCTAGAGGTTCCACTCCCCGACCCAAGGCTCTCGGGCCTCCCCGGCCCTACGCGGGCACCCCGCAAGCTCGTCAGTGCGGCACAGTTTCGACACCGGCCAGGCAGCCAATGCCGCTGCCGGTGCCGCACCGTGCCGCTGCCGACGGCGGCCCAGGCGGCAGTCGGGGCGGAGCCGGCAGCACCGCTTTGCTGCAGCGGCAGGAGCAAACCTTGATTGCAGGACAGCCCAGGGCAGTATGGATTTATCAGGCTGCATCCGATGCTGTCAGCCGGATGCTGGGGCCAGGGTGCCCCCGCCGCCCATCGAGCCAATCTCCCTACCGCCTCCCTCCCTGCTCCTCCACCTTGCAGGGCGCGGTGCGCCAGTTTGTGCTGTTCTTTGGCGGCCTGGGCGTGGCCATGGTGACGCTGAAGAGCATGGACCGGCTGCTGTACTCGCTGGAGGAGACGTGAGCACCCACATGATGCGCTGTTGCGCATGATTCATTGCTGCTGCTTCTGCTCAAAGCGGGGGCTTACTCCTGTGCTGTACGATGCGCCATTGCAGCCGGCTGCTGCTGTTTGTGTCATTGATGCACATGCCAGAGCACCAGAGCAGCGCTGACGCCAGGCTTTGACTGAGCTGCTGCAAGGCATTTCGATAAGACGGTTGCGCGCTTTCACCCGAACTGCCTGCAGGCGCGAGGAGCGGCTCAAGGCCAATGAGCTGCACCACCGGGCCCTGCGAGTACAGGCAGAGATGCTGCGGGAGCGAGAGGCGCAGCAGTAGCAAAGGGTGGCTCTGTTGCTGAGCAAAGCTCCCCCACTTTCTCTTGCTGCCGCTCGGCTGCAGCCGCGCTGAAGCGGGCGCTGCCGGCCCCATTTCTCAACCCACTCCCTCACTTCTTCATGAACATTGTTCAACCACAGCTGCTTGTACTCCCTGCTACTTTGTGCTGCATGTAAAATAGAGTAGCAACGGACACAGGAATGCGGCAGCATGCACAATGTGTGGCAGCCGCTGCGTCGCCCAGCGGGCACCTGCCTCTCAGCGTGAGCCGCCCGGGCAGCTAAGCTCCTCCGATCGTCTTGCGACACCTGTATCGTGTGTGTGCGCCGCATACAAGCATGGAGAGCGCGCCTGCTGCGGGCGCCGGAGCTGGTGGCGCCGGAGGGCCTCCTCCGCGGGCAGTGCAGGTAACGGACATGCTTATGCTGTGCTCCAGAACCAGTGCAGGGCGTTTGCAGGCTCGGCCAAGCGCCGCCGCCGCTGCCGCTGAACCCTACTGCGCCGCTCCGGAACCCAGCGGCAGCTGAGATGATGAGACTTGCAATTCCTGCTCTGTGCTCGCAGAGTGGCAGCCATGCTGGTACACTCGAAGTGGAGCAGGAGCTTGGATCAGCACAGCTGCGCCGGGCTAGGTGCGGCAGGCAGATTGCCAGAACTTGAGCTGAGCGTTTGTGTGCACAGTTGGCCGGCACGGTGCAGGTACGTTGCGACTGTCGCTTCAAATTGTTACGCTGCGGTGTTGATTGCTTCTGCCCTCCCCTCAACCGCAGGTTCCGCATAGAGGGCATGACCTGCTCTTCCTGCTCAGGGGCGGTGGAGAGCACGCTGGCGGGCCTGCCCGGCGTCGCCCATGCAGCGGTGTCGCTCACCCTGCAGGCAAGCCACACCTGGGCTGGGGAGGCAGGGCAGGGTGGATGGGGTCTGCCTCTGGCTGGCCCATTGTTGTCCCGCGAAAGCAAAAGTACAGCAGCTGAGGTATGTGTATATAGCATGCACAGCGCTGCGCTCGACTGTTCTGCACCTGCTGTGCAGGAGGCCAAGGTTGAGTTTGATCCCCAGCTGCTGGACGAGGTGCGCGTGCTGTATGGGATTTATCTCAGTGCCAGTTGCCTAGCTGCTGCACTCGGATGCTGCAAATACGACGGAATTGTCCGCCACACACTTGCCTGCTCCCTGCGGCGCTGCAAGCCGCATCCGCATGCTGCACCCGCCCACCCACCTGTGTGCCGCCCCCGCCGGCAGGCCCAGCTGGCGGCCGCCATCCAGGACTGCGGCTTTGCCTGCTCCTCTCTGGGCAGCGGCGAGGCGGCCACCCTGCTGCTGTCTGTTAGTGGCATGGTGTGCGCCTCTTGCTCGTCGGCGGTTGAGGCGGCGCTGCGTGGCACGCAGGGCGTGCTGGAGGCCAGCGTGTCGCTGCTGACCAGCAAGGCGGAGGTGAGGCTGCTGTGTTGTTTCTGGCTTGTCGGTCTGGGCAGGGCGCGCCTGAGGTGGAGGTGGCAGAATTGAATGCTAGGCTGAGCAGGGCGCCCAAACTGGGCATGCTTCGTTCAGCTGGACAGCGCAGCCTTCACCTGTTCCTGACACTCCATCTCCTGCGGGCCCCGCCAGCAGGTGCGGTACGATCCAGAGCAAGTGGGGCCGCGCCTCCTCATCCAGGCAAGCGCTCCCGTAGCTCATGCTTGCTTGCACGAGCATGCGTTCTGTCCATGGACGTGGTGCAAACCCCACTGCTGGCTCGGTCCGCCACGCATCCCACTCCGTTGCATGTGCATTAACACCTGCAATCCACCCCGCCTTGTTAAGGTGGTGCGCGAGGCAGGATACGAGGCACAACCGCTGAGTGACGACCGGCATGCCGATGGGTCGGCTCTACGAGAGAAGGAGAAGCAGGTGAGCCGGGTATAGCTTGCACAGGCATAACCGGGCTTGGTGTTTGCAGGGTGGGAGTGCCGCTCGTTTCCCGCTGGGCTTGTACTCACCTCCGCCCTGTGCGGTGCACCGCTCCCCTGCAGTTCTGGCGGCGCAAGTTCCTGTGGGCCCTGGCCTTCAGCCTGCCGCTCTTCCTCATCTCAATGGTCCTCATGTGAGCTCGTAGCACTGGCGTGTGCAGCTGCACAAGTTGCCGGGTCGGTGGGCATGGGACACGAGCTTGCCACCTTACTGTTGCTGTGCAGCGCAGCAGTGATGCAGTACATCACAGCGGCTCATGTCCTGCCCACCCCTTGCAGGTACATCCCTGGGCCCAAACAAATCATTGAGCTGGATGTGGGCGGCTTCATGCTGGGGGAGCTGGTCGCCTTTGCGCTCGCCTTCCCGGTGCAGGTGGGCAGTGGTTGACCCATGTCACATGTGCCCTGGCATGCCACACGCCTGGGGCAGGCCATGTCATGGCATGCCTTCCATGCCATGCCATGCCATGCCATGCCATGCCACACCTGGGGCAGGCCATGCCCCATGTGCCCTGGCATGCTGTGCACTGCCTTGCATGCCGCCATGTGCTCACCTGCACAGGCCGCATCACGATCGCAGAACCACAAGGCGGCGCAAGCTGCATGCAGATGCAGATTAGCAGTGCCAGGAATGCCAGGCCGCCTGATCAAATGCAGCCGTTCCCCTCCCCTGGGCAGTTCGTCATTGGGTGGACGTTCCACCGAGGGGCATACCGCGCGCTGCGCCGGGGGCGTGCCAACATGGATGTGCTCATTTCAGTCGGCACTAACGCAGGCATGTGGTGTGCAGCATCCCTCGAAGGGGTCCCATGCATTTGCGGTGGTCTGATGGCGGCAGCGCAGCGTGCCCACATGTCAAAAAGTACCTGCCTGGTGCCTGTGAACAGCTGCCGCCCCGCTGGTCATTGTGCGGTCACCTCCTCCCTGTGCTGTGCCCGCTGCAGCGTTTGTGTACTCCCTGATTGCCATCGTGGTCAGCCGAGTAAACATGGAGTTTGAGTCGCACGGCCTGTTCTTTGAGGTGGGTTGGTTGGTTGCTGGTCATGCCTGGGTTGGGCAGACCCTGGCCATTGTTGGAGCCTAGGCGGCTGGCATGGCTTCCAAGCTGGGCGGACAGGCATGCTCTGCTCGGCATGTGACCTGCAACGCCATGCCGCTGCCTGGCCATACCCGCTGGCCGATCCACCACCCGCCTGCACACCTGCGCCCTGCTTGCAGACCTCCTCCCTACTCATCACCTTTGTGTGCCTGGGTGCGGCTGTAAACGAAGGGCCGCTGTCGCATCGGCATGCATGTTCCTTGGGGCCAGCCCATGGAATCGAACTGCTCTGCTTCAGTGCAAGTGCCCTCGCCCATTAACATGGGCCAGGCTCTCCAATTCGTATGTCTCAGGCGTATGGCCCAAGCTCTCAAGGCTGCCCACTCAGCCCCATGCCTCCCAGCAGGCAAGTACCTGGAGTCGGCTGCCAAGGGGCGCACCTCCTCAGCCATCTCCGAGCTGCTGCGCCTGGCGCCCGCCACAGCCATTCTGTGCGACACCAATGAAGAGGTGCGGGGTGTTCTTAGGCACGGGAGCCGGTTGATGCATCGCAAGCAGCAGGCAGGAGCAGGATTTGGCGGCAGCAGCAGCAGGCGGAGCATGCAACAAGCGTGCACGGTTGCCTTCCAGCAAGCGACCGCTCCCGCCTTCACCTACCCTCCTGCAGGGCCGGGTGGTTGGCGAGCACGAGGTGCCGGCCGCCCTGCTGCAGCGCGGCGATGTGCTGAAAGTGCTGCCCGGCGCGCGGCTGCCGGCAGATGGAGAGGTCACTGCTGGGCGGTCGCACGTGGATGAGAGCATGATCACGGGTGCGCATATCTGTGAGATGAATGCTTTCCAGTGGCGAGCTGTTATGCCCAGAGTGGCCAGTGGGTCCAGATGCTGAGCTTGTCTGCTCGCCTGGCGGCAGTCTGCGTGCCTGCCTTCCAATGCACTCTCACATGCGTGCGGCACTGCCTGTGTTGTGCTGTGCAGGCGAGTCTGTGCCGGTCGCCAAGAAGCCCGGAGACCAAGTGATCAGTGGTGCGCTGTGCATGCCTTCGTGCCAGCTGCAGCTCTCTGGTGTTCCAGCCTTATAGTATAGTGCAGCCGCAAAGGTCTATGTACGCGCTGACACAGCTTACTCACACTTCAGAAGTGTCGGCTCTGCGCCCACATCGCAGGCACGGTGAACGGCAGCGGCATGCTGCTCATGAAGGCGGCTCGCGTGGGCAAGGACACGACCCTTTCCCAGGCGGGTAGAGTGGAAGATCATGTGGCATGTGGAGGCAGTGTGCTGCAGCATGCTTTCCGTGTGCTGCAGCAGGCTTTCCACCTTTCAGGTCCTGCTTCAGCGGCATGCCACACATGCCATGCCTGTGCATGCCCTGCCCTGCAGATTGTCCAGCTGGTGGAGGGCGCACAGATGAGCAAGGCTCCCATCCAGGCAAGTCCACAGCCTTTCGTGTGGCCTCCCGCTGACCTGTTCGTGTGGCCTCCCGCTGACCTGCATGTTCCTGCATTCAGGATGAGGCACACAATCAGACAGCATTTGGAATGAACTCCCTCCTGCCACCCACCTCCTACGTCTGGCTGTCATAAAACCACAGGCATACGCGGACAGGCTGTCGGCGCTGTTTGTCCCGAGCATGATCGTCGCCGCCTTTGCTACATGGCTGTCATGGTACCTGGCGGGAATCTCAGGTGAGGGAAGGCGTTTGGGAGGTCGTTCTTGGTTGAGCCCAGCCATCCCTTCCTTGATTCCTCGTATACGCTGCCCCACCATCAGGTTTACAAGCACGGCAGTTCTCCAAGCTGCCGTCCTACTGACCGTTTTCATTGCGTCTGCAGGCTCGTACCCAGAAGACTGGGTGCCGGCCGGCTCCTCTGTCTTCCTGTTCTCTCTCCTGTTTGGCATCGCTGTCCTGGTCATCGCCTGCCCCTGCGCCCTGGGCCTGGCCACACCCACCGCGCTGATGGTGGGCACAGGTGCGCGGCTGCTTGCTGAGAACACTTGCAAACAGCTGGGTGTGATACTGCACTTACTTTGCACAACACGGGTTCACCAGTGCTCGCTGTCTCTTGAGGCACGACTGGGCAGCCACCACCGCTCAACTGGCCTTGCCAGCTGCCCCCTGACTCACTCTTCTGCAGGCGTGGCCGCCCAGCACGGCAACCACATCAAGAGCGTAACCAGCTTGCCCCCTCCCTCCCCACTCCCACAGGCGTGGCCGCCCAGCACGGCATTCTCATCAAGAGCGCCGAAGCTTTGGAGAAGATGGCGGGCCTGCGCCACATCGTGTTTGACAAGACGGGCACACTGACTGAGGGGCGACCCGCTGTGGTGGAGTGCTTGGCGCTGGATGGGCAGGTGGGGGAACTTGTGTTGCAGTTCTGTTGCAGCTTTGCTGCAGTATTGAACAAATGGCGTTGTTGCCGCATGGAAACACAGCGCAAGTGCTCTCTTGGGCACATGGATTGATTTATTCGTTAGCTGGCCCAAACCGGAGCGGTGCTGCCTTGCCTGCGCCTCTTCATGCCTTCCTTGCCCGTCCCCTCCCTGTGCAGTGGCCGCTGGACCGAGTGCTCTACCTGGCCGCCAGTGCAGAGAGCGGCAGTGAGCACCCGCTGGCTCGTGCTCTGCTGGCCTATGCCGCCCAGCGGCTGGACAGCGGCAGCGCGGCAGTGGCGGCAGCATTGCTGCATGTTGATCAGCAGCAGCGCGAGGATCCAGCTGAGCTGGGGGATGCCAGCACACCCGGCAGCCCGACAGCAGGGCAGGCGACGGACGCCGCACTGCAGGCGCCGCTGCTTGCGACACAGGCGGCTCCCACGCTGCGGGACCACAGCGCAGCGGCGCAGCAGGAGGCCGCAGCACAGCAGCTGCGGCGCAGCGGCGGGCTGGCTCACATCAATGCATCAGAGGCGCTGCCTGGCCGCGGCCTCAAGTGCTGGCTGGCTTGCCCTGCCGAGCGGCTGAGGGGGCTGCCGCAGGCACTGCTCGGGGACGGTGCAGCAGCGATTCGCACACCCTCATTCGCCAGCAGTGAGACCATTGCAGCAGAAATAGCAGCGGCGGAAGCAGGGGCAGAGCTGCCCGGGCCTGACACGCCGCATGCCGCCGAAGTGCCGCCAATGCACCGCAGCGGGAGGCAGTCAAGCCAGCAGAGCCGCGATGGAGGAAGGCAAAGCGGCGTGGCCAGCAGCGCCACTGTTGCGCGCTCCTCCCTGCCAGCCCCAGCGGCTGCACCAGCACCCAGCAGCAGCCCAGATACAGCGGTGCAAGTCCGGCTGGCGATCGGCAACCGGCGACTCATGCAGGAGGAAGGCGTGGCGCTGAGCCCACGGGTGCGACTGTTGCCGCTGTTGTGCTGTGGCCAGCTGCACATCCTCTTGTTGAGGCTGCTCGGGCGACAGCCGCTTTCAGGCGTCCTGCTGCCGGTGTGGTTGATATCACACAGCTCTTTTGTTGAGGTTGGCTGGCCACCCGGATCTGTTCTATCAGATGCATTGCATGCAAGCGCCACCAGCTGGCTCAACCCTCCCTACCCACCCACTCATCCACACACCAGGTACACGACTGGATGCGGCGGTATGAGCAGGAGGGAGCCACCTGTGTGCTGGTGGCTCTGGCTGTGTCCAGCGCTCCGCTGCGCCTGGCCGCCGCACTGGCCATCGCAGACCCTTTGAAGCCAGAGGCGCCGGCGGTTGTCGCCGCGCTGCGGTGAGTGCCCCTGCCCAAGGGAGTGCCACTCAGGGAGCATGAAGGGGCAGTAGCGCTGGCGTTGTGTCCATGTTGGCAGGGATGCATGCTCCACGGGCAGCAGCGGTTTGCCCTGAATTTGCTGCCTCCCGCGCCCTACTGTGGCCCTGAGGTGCAGGCGCAAGGGCCTGCGCTGCCACATGGTGACCGGGGACAACTGGACAACCGCCCGAGCCATCGCAGCCAAGCTGGGCATCACAGACGTCAGCGCAGAGGCGAGCCATTTGCTACCGATTGTGCTGCTGTCTGTCGCTGCACTGTATGCAAACGCCGCCTGTCCTTTCAGCAGCATTCAAGGACAGGCAAGCATGTACTGTACTGAGCACCACCCGATCAGCACCTCCCGTCCCACCATCAGGTGCTGCCCGCGGGCAAGGCCGACCATGTGAAGCGCCTGCAGGCGGCGGCTCGTGGCGGCGCCAAGCAAGCGGTGGCCATGGTGGGGGATGGCATCAACGATTCAGGTGAGCAGGCCGGGATTGTGCCTGCAGTTGGGGCCAGTAATGTGCCTGCAGATGCAGCTTGGGGCCCAACTTGTGGGGTTGACTTACCCGCCTGCCCACGTGACATGTGACACTGCAGACGAAAGTCGCAGCGCCCTCTGCCCCGCCTCGCCCCTGCGGCCTTCTCGCCCACCGTCTTGCTCCACTGCTCCCTGCCCATGCCCCTGTTCTGCTGCAGTGGCGCTGGCGCAGGCGGATGTTGGCATCGCCATTGGCTCTGGCACCGACGTGGCGGTGGAGGCGGCCAGCTATGTGCTGATGCGCAGCAGCCTGGAGGACGTGCTCGTGGCAATCGATCTCAGGCAAGGTTTCCCATGCGGCGGAGCCCACAGGCTGTGGGTTGAGCTCGGCAGCTTACACAGTGATGGGAGGAGGTGAGGGTTTCGGCAGGATTCCCATCGGTCATGCCGCATCTATATGCTGGCGGCTTTAGTCCTTCTCAGCCCAATCAGCCCGAGCATGTCGTCCCGTTGTCCTGCCAATGCAGCAAGCGCACGTTCCGACGCATTCGCCTCAACTATGCCTGGGCCTTCAGCTACAATCTGCTGGCGGTGCCCATCGCAGCGGTGAGCACAGCAACCATGTCTGGCAATGCTCAATTCGGAGCTGCTGCCACTGTTGATCCACAGCACGTGGGGTGCCGATTTGCAGTACACTTCAAGCGTGCAGCCTCAGCAGGCTCCTCGCCCGCTGCTCAACCGCTCTTGCCCTCCCTCCCCTCCCTCTGCCCACAGGGCGCGCTGTACCCGCCGCTGCACTGGCAGCTGCCGCCCTGGGTGGCTGGGGCAGCCATGGCGCTCAGCTCGGTCACGGTGGTCTGCTCCAGCCTGCTGCTGCGGCGCTACCGCCGACCGGCGCCGGCGCTGCAGCACCTCGTGGCTGTGTCTGCTAGCCGCCTGTGACATATCGATGAGTTGGAATGCCAACCACTGCTTTGTGCTGGGAAGCCCGTGCATTGTTCCCACAGCAAGACCGTCGTGCCTCGGTGCGCTGTTTAGTTGGGCGCTCTGCCCCCCCGACGTTGCCGCCACTAACCTGCCTCAGGCACTGTGCCCGCCTGCTTGCATGCGTGTCGTGATCAGCCCCTGTACGCTAGCACAGTCGTGGTGGGTCAACTCGTGTAATTTCTGCGCAGCCGCTTGCCGCTGCGAAATGTGTGCGCCGCACGCAGCGGCGGCAGTGGCGGCGGCAGCACACCAGCAGGGTGTCCAATTTCAAACCCCAACCCCTCGCATTCCTACGAGACTCTTGTTCTGCTCTGGAAGTGGCAGGGAGCGCAGCGGCGTGCGCTACCACTCACACCTGCGGCGGCCGGCACGGCTTGCAGCCCCTGATCGCCAGCCCGCCATCTCAGACTCCTCTCAGTATCGCCGGCAGTCGGCTGCAGCCCCGTGAGCGGCAGCCATGCAGGCACTGGCGTGCCTGGCCCTGCGGCAAGGGGGAGCTTTGCAGCAGGCTGTGCTGCCCGCCCTGACCTTCCAGATCACCCGCCTGACGAGCCTGGCGGGCCTGGCGGAGCAGCGGTGGCAGCCGGGCACTGCCGCCGCCGCCGCTGCCTGCAGCAGCTCGAGCGGGCTCCTGCTCGGCAGCAGCCTCTTGAGCGGCAGCGACCACGGCAGGCATGGCGGCGGCTCCGGCCTGCAGCCGATCCTGCCAGGGCGGCAGCTGCAGCCGGCGGCGCAGCAGCAGCGGCCCATTTTCAACTTTGCGGGCCTGGGGGGAGACCTGTCGAAGCGGCACCACGAGAAGAAGCTGCTGGGGTGGGGTTAGGTTGATGGGCCACTCTTTGTGATAAAGGTGTTGTTTGCCTGCGGTTGCTTGGGAGCAGGTTCGCGGTAACTTGCTGTTGTAGCGGTCGCCTGCCTGCTTTGCTGCACCTGCTGCTCAATTGCCGCCTGCCTGCCGCTCTCGTTGCTTGCTTTGCCGCGCACTGCTGCCGCACCCGTCTCATGGCGCCACCTGCTGCGCCCTCTTGTTGATCGTTATCGGGATCGGCACATAGTGGCGATCGTCATTTCCAACGCCTCTGACCCCGCCTCATGTTGTCCTCCACCTGCCCCTCCTCCCCACAACCACTGTCAGGTGGAGCCCGCGCCAGGTGTACGACGTGGTGGCTGCAGTGGAAAACTACAGCCAGTTTGTGCCGTGGTGCCAGCGGTCCACGGTGCTGCTGCGCCGGCCGCCGGGCTACCTGGAGGCGGAGCTTGAAGTGGGGTTCCAAATGTTTGTGGAGCGGTGAGTGTGCTGCTGCTGCTGCTGCTGCTGTTTGGGCTGGGTGCTCATGAGACAGACACAAAGCGCTGGAATAAATGAAATAAAGGACAGACTCGTAATGATCAGGCAGTAGGAGGGCTTGCAGTGTTGGCTGCCATGTGAGCGTGCCCACCCACACACTGCTTGCTGCCCCACCGCCGCTCCCACCCACGATTTGCTGCCCTGCCGCCCCTCCCACCCACGATTTGCTGCCCCGCCCCCCCTCCCACACACTGCTTGCTGCCCTGCCGCCCCTCCCACCCACGATTTGCTGCCCCGCCGCCCCTCCCACACACTGCTTGCTGCCCTGCCGCCATCCCCCGCAGCTACACCTCCAAGGTCACGCTGCAGTGCCCCACGGCGGTGCACTCGCGCGTCGACGACTCAACCCTCTTCTCCCACCTCACCAACAAGTGGGAGTTCAGGTGCGGCCGGCATCTACTGGTTCTGCAGTGCTTAGCAAAGCTGTGGTATGCAGATGTTTGGCTGCTCACCAACAAGTGGGAGTTCAGGTGTGGATGGCCGCTGCTCTGCTGGCCTCACCTGCTTGCTTGTCTTGCTTGCTGGTTTCTCGTGCTGGTCTCGCCTTGCTGGTATCAGCAGTGGGTCTGTATCACAAACCGCTGCACCGGATGATGCTCGCCCGGCCGCAGCGTCCCGTGCGTGCCGGCCTGCTCACGCTGCGCTGCTGCACCGTAGCTGCTGCTGCAGGCTGGGCCCCACGCCGCACACCACGTGGCTCACCTTTGAGGTGGACTTTGCCTTCAAGTCGCCGCTGTACCGCCAGGTGGCCTCCATCTTCTTCGAGGAGGTGCGCTTGTCAAAATAAAATCAAAATAGAACACTGCAATGTACAGCATTGAATTCGGGTGGAAAAGTGTGCCTGTGCCGCCCGGTGGCCTCCGCCTTTCTTTGAGGAGGTGCACTTGTCAACAACCTGCACTGCATAGATTTGCTTGGGGTGGGTCGGTGAACTGCTGCTGCCTTTGAGAGGAAGCATCTGGCTGCGCGTGTGGGTGCTGTCCTGCTTTGTTTGTAAGACCTGCAGGGTGGCAGCCTTTGTGGAGCTCATCACGAGTAGCCGCGATCCAACCCGCTTTGCCTGCAACCCACCCACTGTCGTTGCAGGTGGTGCAGCGCATGATGGGGGCGTTTGAGGGGCGCTGTGCTCAAGTCTACGGCCCCTCCTCCCTGCACCGCCGCCCGGGCCCCGCGCAGCCCATGTCCGTGGGAGGGCGGTGAGGCTTTCAGCTCGAGCTTTTTTCCCACTTGCCCTCTTATTGCGCTGCCTACCTGCACCCTCGTTACCCCTCTCCCTCGCTCCCCTCCCCGCTCCCTGCACTGCCCCCAGCACTTGTTTTCCTTGCACACTCCCTGCACCCTCGTCATCTCAACCCTGCCTCTTCACATTCGCTTGGTGCACAATGGCTGCTGCTGGCATTGACCGAGCTGAATGCCTGGATGCACTTGCCGCGCTGCCCACCTGCAGCTGGCTGCCTTGGATTTCGCCGGCGGCGGCTGGCACTTTACACAGTTTTGCACTCATAATCTCTTTGGCCGGTTTGGCCAGCATGTAAATCAGACAGGTGCAAGAAGGTTTTATGGGCAGCGTTGCGCTGCCACTGTTGACTGCTCACCTGCTGCCTTTCATGACATCTGGGCGCTTGGCGCGCACGCCCAGGCCTGCATGCATGCCGTGAAAAACTCCATCTGCGTCGCCAGGCTGGCATTCACTGCGCGGCGGGCGGCCAGTGTGTCGCATAAAGGGTCCTCGTAGCCGCTTGCCGGCAGCAGCGATGCGCACTGCGGCTGCCGCTGCAGCTCTGCCTGGCACTTGTGCTGGAGCAGGGCCGCCTTGTGCTGCACGTTGCTCAGGCTTTGCTGCCAGTGCTCCGCTGCACCATGCCAGTTGGGATGTGCTGCGGGCGCAACAGGCCTCACGCGGTGGACGGTGTAGGACGCGGGCGTCGGCGGTGGCACATCACCGCGTCGGACCTCCGGGGCGTACTGCAGCGCGACTTCCACTTGTCTTGCTGTCGCTGGCGGCGGCATGTGCTGCAGGAATGGAAAGGGGAGGGCGGGCTGAGAGGCTTCGAAGCGGGGCCGCAGCGCTGTGGAGCCGAGCGTTCCGCATTTTCACCTCGCCCACCTCGAAACGCTTCCTTGAATGAGATTTATGAGTCATAGCGGAGCGGCGCTGCGTGGACAGGTGTCTCGGGAGCGGGCTTTGCAATTGCGGGCCTTGAAGGTCCGAATGGCTGCTGTATAAAGCTTGGAGGAGAATATAGAGTGCATCCAGGTGTCCTAGCTCCCGATATGGGCCTGGAACGCGCTTGACCCTGCTGTGCCGTGCTGCGCTGTGCTGACACTGCCGCCGGCGCTTTCCCCTGCCCAGCAACAAGGCATAACGTACATTGCCGGCCATGACCTGCCATTCAGTGCTCAGACAGCATGTCTCAATGTTAACTGCATAGGACTGCATAGACATGCACGGCCATCACCCCGCACTTCGACGGCCGGTGTGCAACGCCATGCAGTGGTCGCACAGAAGCCGCCCCCTGTCTGGTCCGTTCCTTCAAGCGTGTTGTTGAATCACATGAAGTAGCGGGGTTGAACGCGACAGTGGGACAGCCTCAGCACCTGCACATGCAGGAGATACAGTCTGCCTGCAACATGCACAGCGGCAGAACACCATGTGCTTGAGCAGATGGATTGCTTGCATCCACGCTGCATGAGTGCGCCGATGTAGAACCGGTTAGCTGCTCGCCACAGAGTGGAGCACAAGGTGCATGTAATGTTAGACGCAGGGCCTACCCGCCAGCGCGCCAGCACGGCTGATGTCAACATGTGGCCGTGACGGCGCTGTGCTGCCGCTGCCGCCGCCCATGCAGATGAAGTCCCTTCCAGCGCCGAGCCGGGCCACGGGCGTGCCATTCTGCCCTGCTCGCCATCAGCATGCTCGCCAGCCGCGCCCTTGCGCTCAGCGCGATTCTGCTGTTGGCCTCCACCGCGTTGGCACAGTCGCTCGCTCAGGAGGTCACGCCCGTCCTTGAGAAGACGCAGCCCAACCCCTCGAGCTCTCTGGCGGTGAGGCATCGGCATGCGACCCGGGCTGGCGGCCGGGCGCTGTCGTCTGCGCTGGCCGCCAGCTGTTGGCCTTGCTGGGATCAGTACCAAATACACCTTCCATCCACCTTCTCACAGTGACTTTCCGCAAGCTTGCTCTTCCCTGGCATCTGCAGAACACCTCCTTGGTGCTGCTAGGCGGATCACCGCAGTTCACTCTCTCCGCCGACACCAACTGCACCACCGGCGGCAGCGGCGACGTGTCGGCATGCAGCCCACGGCAGTGGCTGGCCGTGGCGCTACGCAACGTGTATGAAATTGATGACAGCGGGAATGCGGTCGCAGAGGTGCGAGGCTGCAAGCCGCTGGTTAGTGATGTCCTTGGTGCTGCTGCTGCCGCTGCCAGGAGCGCCCGCCCAGCTGCTGACTTTGCACCCCCAACCGTCTCGAGCACCCCGCAGAGGAGCGGCAGCACGGTGCTGAATGTTGATGGGGTGGCGTGGCAAGCACAAGATGTGCAGCTCGGCAACCCAGCTGTGGCAGGGTTCCAAGGCGCCATGCGCCTGCCGTACAAGCAGTCGCTGCAGCCCTGCCCGGGCACAACGGGTGCGTTGCACACACAGAAATGGGGATAGAGACGACCTTTTATTCGTCGAGACACAGTGGCAGTGCTTGTTCGGCTTGCGCCCTGACTGCTCCCCTGCCAGCCTGCCGGATGGGCAGTCAGTTCCTGTGTCTGTCTTTCCAGCTTGCATCACCTCCCTGCAACACATGGCCCCTGCCACATCGTTCACCCAATGCTTACCTCCTTGCTCGCCCTGCAGCCCCCACGGCCGGTCCCACATCGGGCGGCGTCACGCTCACTGCGCAGCTGTTTGGTGGGCTGACCAACGTCACCTATGCCGGCAGTTCGCTGGAGCTGCTGCCCGGCAATGTGAAGTGGTCTGCTCTGGTTGAAAACTGGTGCGTGCTCTGAAGTTGCAGCCACCGTGGCACGCCACGGTGTACTGAGCTGCAAGCATGCAAGCTTCCCGTGTTGCGCTTTGCTTTGGGGGCCTGTGTCCTGGTCAGCCCTGCATGCCTGCAAGTCCCCACACCGCGTCGCACCTGCCTCCCTGCACCTGCCCGGCAGGCCATGGTGTGGCAGCTCGCACAGGCTGGTGCTGGGCTTTGGCCTGCTGCCAGCCAACCCCAGCGCGGCAGCTGGCCCTGTGCTGGTTGAGAACGGGACGGACGTTCAGCAGCGTGTGGCGGAGGAGCAGGCACTGCTGACTGGTGCGGCAGACCCGGAATCCGTGCCAGTCGCCGACAGCAGCGGCAACAGCAGCAGCACCACTCCGCCCACCGACCCTGCTGCGGCCGGCACCGGGAGCCGGCGCCTGCTGGGCTTCTCTTTTGGTGGCATCAAATTTGGCAGCAGCAAACCGGCAACCAAGCCCACCTCCAAGCCACCCACAAGCACAAGCAGCAAGCCGGCAACCAAGCCTACTTCCAAGCCGCCCACAAGCACAAGCGGTCCCGCCACCAAGCCCACCTCCAAACCGCCCACAAGCACAAGCGGCCCCGCCACCCGCCCATCCAGCAAACCGCCCACAGGCACAACTTTCTATCCCACCCGCCCCCCCACCAAACCGTCCACCAGCAGCACAACAGCCAAACCATATCGGCCCTACTTCCCAGCCGGCGGCTCCTCACGCCCGCGCTACAGCACGCCGGCGGCCGCGCTGGGCGCGCTGCCGTTTGCCGCAACACAGCGCCCCTACCTGGACAGCCGCTTCTGGTACAACCGCCCGGTGTACGGGTTCGGCAGGTGGGTGTAGAGAGATGCTTGATGGCAGCGCTGGCCAGTGCCAATGCTCAGCTGCCCCGGTCTGGGTGCACGCGCACGTCCTGTGGGCCCTGGGCTGCAAAGCGAGCACACACCGCCTCCCCATCGCCTGCGCTGCCGGCCTCTCCAAACGTCCCCGCCCACCCACTCGCCTTTCCGTCTGCTGCAGGCGCCCTGCCCTGCCCTACTCTACCTTCCTGTTCTTCCCGCTGCTCTACGGCGCCTCCCAAAGCGGGCGGTACGAAAAGGCGCCTGCCGTAGACATGCAGAAGGCGGCGATGCTCAACAACTCGACTGTGGCCAACGTCAGGTGCAGGCGGCAGCGTAGTGCATGCGAGCGCAGCAGCCTGTAAACTTGCAGAACCGGCCAGCACAGCATGCGCGCCAACACTGTCTGCACGATCGCAGCCAGGAGCCATGGCACTCGCTTTGCAGGCATAGTATGCAGCAGAGCGTGCCTGCCCCGCAAGTTGGGTTGTGTGTTCCTGCTGCCCAGCCACCCTGGGGGGTTTCCTCCATCTGCTCCACCCTGCCTCTCCTCTGCCCCGTCCCTCCCTCTTGCGCAGCGTGGAGGTTCAGCCAGTGGAGGAAGGCGGCGTGCAGCCGGTGCTGGTGACGCTGCCACACTTTGAAGGCAGCGCGCTGTACGATCCTGTGGCATCAATCTCAGGTGGGTGCCAGGGGCAACAGGGAACCCATCGTCAGCGGCAGCGGTGCTGTCCCTCGGCCAACAAAGACACGGAGGTGCCGGCCGAACACTGACAGAGGCGGTCGCCCGGGTTTCGGTGGTTGATGCTTCCCCTCATTGGCCCGTCTGACTTCTGCCTTGCACGCCTTCCCCGCCCACAGAGAGCGACTTGGCTGTGACTGAGGGCATCCAGGCGTCTATTGACGACGTGATGGCGTATGACAGGACCAGCAACGGCAGCCCGGCTGCCGTGGGGCATGCCGTCATGATCGCAGCGCTGGCGGCGGTGGCGACAGCGCTGCTGCTGTGATCCTATCGAATACCTGTCGGACACTGCAAGTTTTGCAACCGAACCCTCGATTTTTGTACACCTTCTACCACCCTGCCATTGTTTGCCACCTGTGACTCCGTACCATCTGCATCTGTTTTCCTGTTGTCATCTTACATGCCTTGCTTCTGTCACCTTGCATGCTCTGTAAACATGTACAATGCCGTATGCACAACACACAGTTCATATCCAAGGGGCAATCCGGCAGTTATAGAATGAAAAAAGGTGCCCTCACCGGGCGCGAAAAAGGGCGCAACGGCCGGCTGAGCCTCCTGATCACTTTGCCCTGCTGTGTAGAGCTGCAAGCAATTCAGATCGCTGCCCCTAGTGGCTTCTAGGGCCCAGTTCGGGCAGTGCCAGCGTGGCTTTTCTCGATCGTCCGAGGCCTCTAAGAACAGGGCCCGGCGTCTCGTGTAGAGGTGCCTCTGATGCTGTGTGACCACAAGGGAGGCGGGTGCAAGCCGCCCCGCTCCAGCAAGAGAGAGTGTGCAACCCTGCTCGGCAGAGCACACTGCTTGCCTTGCCAGGGTTGCTGCCAGGTACTATTCATATGCAACAGAAGCCAGTGCGCGGGGGAGCGTCGACGGGCGGCGGCGGCGGCTTGGCGGCAGCTGTTGGCAGCTGGCTGCTGACCCGCCGCTGCGGTCAACACAGCAAGGCTGCTTGCCTGGTCTGGGCTGGGGTTGAACTGCTGCCACACTTGGCTCCACAGAACTCATGGCTAGGGAAACTTCACATGGCCTGTGAGTGTGGCAGGCAGCATGCTCCATGGCTGACCCCCTCATCTGTGCTGGAGCCTAAAATGAGCCCCTTGCGGAAATTGCTGCCGCCTGCCAAGGCACCAGCATGTCAAGAGCCCCACTCTTAAGGCATCACAGTAAACTGGGAGGGGAGAAAGCTGGTGGGGCTGGGCTGGGTTGGATCTGCTTCAGTGAGGCAGGGCAGGCTTCTACTTTGGTTGCACCCTTTAATGCGCCAGGTGTCAGCGGCAGCGGCGGCGGGTAGGGGGCGGGTGGGTGGGCCCTACACAGCCTGCCGCGCCGCTCCGCCCTTGCCCTCCCAGCAACTTGTAGCCACCTCAATGACAGATCGCTGCAGGGGGTTAGCTGGCGCGCTGCCTCTCACCTGCCCGCTCCGGGCGTGCGGCCGCACAGTGTTCGTGCTCTGCTGCCGTCTATCCCAGCGCGCCGATCAACCCGCCATGTCTCTACGTGGCAAAGCGCTGGGTAGAGTCTACATTCGGAATCGGCAGACCAGCCGCGCGGCGCCGCCCTGTGTGCCACGCTGCCGCCCCCGCCCCCGCCGCCACTGCCGCCGCCGCCTGCTGCCGTCCCGCGGGGCACGGTGAGAGGATGTGATCTCGCATGCAGACCACACGTTGTTTGCTACTGTCACCCCCCTTACCCACAAGCCAGGTCCTCTCTAACTCACCCTGGCACCCAGCCTCCCTGCTACTGTGCAGGCCTGCGGAGGGATCGTCAATCGTCCCACTGCCATTTGTCCGCCGCACCCACTGCTGCTGCTGCCATGCCCAGCCTCTCAGATGAGAGCCTGACTGCCCCTGTGATGCATCAACAACGTTAAACTACCCTTCTCAAGGTGGCATGAAAGGTATCAACACTCAGTTGTACAGTTGATGCAGCTTCAGCGGCTGCTCGTCGGGACCATCGCAAGGGGCCATGGCGGAACAAAGTTTGCATTGCTGCTGTAGCCAGGTTGTGGATTCAGAGAGGGTAGCACTGAGAAACCATAGGGCATTGTAGTGCAAAGCTTGTGGTGGGACACCGCTGTGCAGCATGGAGTTGTCTGCGCACAGCTGCGATGGACGTGCGCTCAGGTTGGGCGGGCAGGGGTGCAGCAGGGGCAGTGAGCAAGGCTGCCCTAATCAGCCAGCTGGCTGCCTGTCTTGGTCAAGGGCATAGTGGTGCAATGAAGCACAGCAGTGTGGTGCTGTGGGTGATGGGTGGGCAGAGATACAACGTCTCCATGGTGGAGTGGCAGGTGGAGGGCGGGTGACTTAGTGCTGGGCGGGGAGGAGCCGGGGAGGCACACGGGCAGAGGGGATGCACCGGAGGAGCGGGGCCGCCCCGCTTGCACCAGGTGACGGAAGCACTTATCCTCCCATCAGGCTGCTTTCATATGCAAATGATTGTAGTCCATATAGATCCAGGAAGAAAACCTCGCTGCATCAAGCTTTAAGGCTCACCCGAAAACGGGGGGACGCACCGGGCGCGAAAAAGGGCGCAACGGCCGGCTGAGCCTCCTGATCACTTTGCCCTGCTGTGTAGAGCTGCAAGCAATTCAGATCGCTGCCCCTAGTGGCTTCTAGGGCCCAGTTCGGGCAGTGCCAGCGTGGCTTTTCTCGATCGTCCGAGGCCTCTAAGAACAGGGCCCGGCGTCTCGTGTAGAGGTGCCTCTGATGCTGTGTGACCACAAGGGAGGCGGGTGCAAGCCGCCCCGCTCCAGCAAGAGAGAGTGTGCAACCCTGCTCGGCAGAGCACACTGCTTGCCTTGCCAGGGTTGCTGCCAGGTACTATTCATATGCAACAGAAGCCAGTGCGCGGGGGAGCGTCGACGGGCGGCGGCGGCGGCTTGGCGGCAGCTGTTGGCAGCTGGCTGCTGACCCGCCGCTGCGGTCAACACAGCAAGGCTGCTTGCCTGGTCTGGGCTGGGGTTGAACTGCTGCCACACTTGGCTCCACAGAACTCATGGCTAGGGAAACTTCACATGGCCTGTGAGTGTGGCAGGCAGCATGCTCCATGGCTGACCCCCTCATCTGTGCTGGAGCCTAAAATGAGCCCCTTGCGGAAATTGCTGCCGCCTGCCAAGGCACCAGCATGTCAAGAGCCCCACTCTTAAGGCATCACAGTAAACTGGGAGGGGAGAAAGCTGGTGGGGCTGGGCTGGGTTGGATCTGCTTCAGTGAGGCAGGGC
>VFQO010000526.1_pt1 | contig 40115 bp, 38 predicted proteins | sample 3512331 | NCBI WGS metagenome assembly VFQO01 (sample SAMN10412371, study PRJNA504923) | tailings metagenome | isolation source: Replicate 3 from Balatoc abandoned mine | place: Philippines: Itogon, Benguet | collected 2017-08-28 | reverse complement strand
TTCTGGCACCTGTTCATCGAAAGCCAGCGCCTCGCCTATGCCGACCGTGAGCTCTATTCGGGCGACGCCGATTTCGTCGAAGTGCCGATCGCAGGGCTGGTGGATGCAGGTTACCTTGCCTCCCGGTCAGGCCTGATTTCGCCCGAGGCAAGGATTGCCAAGCCCGAGGCCGGTGTTCCTCCCGGCGCGCCGCTCGCGCGCGGCGATGGGCCGGAGGAGCCGGAGAACGGCACTACCCACTTTGCGGTCGTGGACCGCGCGGGCAATGCCGTCAGCTACACCTCCACCATCGAAGGCGCCTTCGGGTCGGGGCTGCACTGGCGCGGGTTCTACCTCAACAATGAGCTCACCGATTTCACCCTGACGCCCGAGGCCGACGGCAAGCCGGTCGCCAATCGTGTTGAAGGCGGCAAGCGCCCGCGTTCGTCGATGGCACCGACCATCGTTTATGATGCGCAAGGGCGGGTGGTGCTGGTGATCGGTGCCGCTGGTGGCCCGACCATCCCCGTGACGGTTGCCCGTGCGATCATCGGCGTGATCGACTTCAAGCTGGGCGCACAGGATGCGCTCGCCTTGCCCTTTGCCATGTCCTTCGGCGACGTGCTGTTGATCGAGGAAGGCACCACGCTCACCGCCATGAAGGAGCAGCTGATCGCGCTGGGTCACACCAATATCCGGATGGGCCCTGCGCCCATCAAGGCCAATGCCTTGGGACTGCGCGCAGACGGCACGTGGGAAGCGGCGACCGAGCCGCGCCTCGTGAGCGTCGTCACGCCCTGAACCCCTGCTTGGGGGTGACGCCATCCCCATGCTTGCCGCTACGGATTTCACCTTCTAATCTGTGCACCACACGCGGGTCGCACCTGAACCTGCGAAAGATAAACTCGAAGGGATCAGGAGCCTTTGCCAGTGCATTCCCCCACCATTCCTCACGCTGCCCGCGCAGTCGCCAACCCGGCGGACCACCAGCTGTTGCAGGACATTGATAACGCGCAGAACCTTGTGGAACTGTTCCTCAAGCGCGCGGATGAAAAGGGCGATGCCCCGTTCCTCGGCCACAAGACCGGCGGACAATGGGTGACGCAAAGCTGGCGTTCGGCGGCGGAGCACGTCTGCCTACTGGCCGAAGCGCTGCGCGCCATGGGCCTGGAAGATGGCGACCGGGTTGCGCTGGTCTCCGAAAACCGCCCTGAGTGGTGCATCGCCGACCTCGCGATCATGGCCGCCGGGTGCATCACCGTGCCGACCTACACCACCAACACCGGCCGCGATCACGCGCACATTCTCGACAATTCGGGCGCGCGCGCGGTGTTCGTCTCGACCGAGAAGCTGCTTGCCCCTCTGGTGGGCGCGATCGGGCAGACCGGGCTGGTCGAGCATGTTATCGGCATTGACGATCTGAAGCGCCAGCAATCGGGCAGTTTCGAATATCATGCATGGTCCGGCCTGATCACCGGCGACGCAGCCGCCGCGCGCGCGGCGGTGGATGACCGCATCTCCCGCATCGAGCGCTCTGAAACCGCCTGCCTGATCTATACCAGCGGCACCGGCGGCGCACCGCGCGGGGTGATGCAGCACCACGGTGCGATCCTGTGCAACGTGGCGGGTGCAGCCGAAGTGCTGATCGAGGATTTTGGCATCACGGACGAACGCTTCCTGTCCTTCCTCCCGCTCTCCCACGCCTATGAGCATTCCGGCGGGCAGTATCTGCCCATCGGGGTCGGCGCGGAGATTTTCTATTCGGAAGGGCTGGAGAAGCTCGCCTCGAATATCGAGGAAACCCGCCCGACGATCATGGTCGTGGTGCCACGCCTGTTCGAAGTGCTGCGCACGCGGATCATGAAGCAGATCGAAAAGCAGGGCAAAGTCGCCAACTTCATGATGGATAGCGCGCTCAAGATCGCCGAGCATTCAAAGGAGGGCAAGAAGCGTCTGCGTGACCGACCGCTCGATTTCCTCGTCGAGAAGACGCTGCGGCCCAAGATCCGCCAGAAGTTCGGCGGACGGATCAAGGCGATGGTGTCAGGCGGCGCGCCGCTCAACCCCGAAGTCGGCAATTTCTTCGACGCGATGGGGCTGACCATGCTGCAAGGCTATGGGCAGACCGAAGCCGGGCCGGTGATCAGTTGCAACCGCCCCAAGGTTGGGCTCAAAATGGACACGGTCGGCCCGCCGCTGCGCGGGGTCGAGGTGAAGATCGCCGAGGATGGCGAACTGCTGGTGCGCGGCGAACTGGTGATGCACGGCTATTGGCGCAACGACGCCGAGACCGCGCGGACTTTGCAGGACGGCTGGCTCCACACCGGCGATATCGGCCACTTCGACAACAAGGGCCGGATCAAGATCACCGACCGCAAGAAGGACATGATCGTCAACGACAAGGGCGACAATATCGCCCCCCAGAAGGTCGAAGGGATGCTGACGCTCCAGCCCGAAATCGCGCAGGCGATGGTGAGCGGGGACAAGCGGCCTTACGTGGTCGGGCTGATCGTCCCCGATGCCGAATGGGCGCTTGAATGGGCGCGCGCCAATGACGAGAAGTTCGACATGAAGGCGCTGCAAGAACTCCCCGCGTTCAAGAACGCGGTGCGTGCCGCGGTCGACCGGACCAATGCCGACCTGTCGGTGATCGAAAAGGTCCGCCAATTCGCTTTCGCGGACGAGGCGTTCTCGATCGAGAACGAGGAAATGACCCCGAGCATGAAAATCCGCCGCCACAAGATCCGCGAGCGGTATCAGGACCGGATTGACGGGCTGTATCGGGGGTAGAGCAGCGCGCTGAGGCTCGCATGGCGCGCTGCACAACATTCTTGCGAAGTTGACAAAGCTGACACCGTGTCAAGCGCGTTTCTGAGTGAACTGTCTCGTAATTACAAAGTGTTAAGAGGAAAAATCGAAGTTGACACTTTGGCTGTAGAGGCCCCCCCTCCCGACCGCGGGTTTTGCGCTGATGGGCGCACGGATCACGATGCGAAAGAGCCGATGATGGCTTTATCGTAGCCGCGCATTGTAGGAAAATCGGGTGCTGGTTGATGGGTTTCTTCGGGAGTGACGCACAGGTTTTCCTCCATCGTCACCCCAGCGAAAGCTGGGGCCCAGGGCATCAAGGCACGGCTCCCGCCGCCTGAGGTCCCAGCGTTCAACCTTCGGTTGTGCCTCGCAACCGCTGGGATCACGGCTAGGGCGAGGGAATGGGTTTAGCTTCTGCCACCCGTGCTTTGATTTGCCCAATGTGACTGCGCAAGATGAGGTGCATTTCTTCCAGTTCTTGCAGCAATTCAAGCATTTCGAATTGCGATAAAACCGTTGGGGGGTGAGCATTGCCTTGCTTGCCGTCAAACGTAACGAGATGGATGGCTATTCCAGTTGAGGTCGCCACAAGCCTTGCGTGTGCAAGATAGCTGCGGCGCTCCCACAATTTCTGCCATTGTGCGATCCGTTTGCGAGTGGTCTTTTCGTGGCCCGCGAATTCGTAGCGTGCGAGGCATTCGTCAAGAGCGCGTAGGCGCGTTGCTGCTCCGGGGTGGAACGCCTCTTTGCTCAGGCTCAACCCTGCCGCCCTGAGCACCTCAATGCAATCCGCCACCGAATGCTCGGCTCGCGCGAAAACCTCGATGCAGCAGCCTCGCCATGCACATACCGTGACCGGCCAGTTCTCCAGCGAAAAGAACCCGATCTCACTGACTTTGAAGTGTGCAGACATAGTGTTTGCATACATCCCAAGCCCTTAAGCCTTCGTCACCGCCCCCCGCGCGCGCTCACGGCACAATCGTCGTGAACAGATAGGTCGCGAAGATCACGAGGTGGATCACGCCCGGCACCACCGTGGTCCGGCCCTGACCCAGCGTCAGGCTCGCCACCAGCAGCGTCAGCGCCAGCAGCACGATCCCGCCCATCGACAGCCCGAGTTCGAGATCAAGCCCTAGTGCCAGCGCCACCATCGCCACCGCCGGGATGGTCAGCCCGATCGAGGCCAGCGCCGATCCGATCGCGAGGTTGAGGCTGGTCTGCACCCGGTTGGCCTTGGCCGCCCGCAAGGCCGAGAAGCCCTCGGGCGCGAGCACCAAGGCGGCAATGATGATCCCCACCACCGCCTTGGGCGCACCGGCGGCCTGCACGCCTGCCTCGATCACCGGAGACAGGTTCTTGGCGAGCAGCACCACCGCCACCAGCGCCGCCAGCAGCATCGCCGCCGCCGCTGCCGCCTTGGGGCGCGAGACCGGCTCTTCGTGGGCGTGATCGTCGGCATCCTCGATGTGGTGGATGAAGTGATCGCAGTGGCGGATCGTCTGCGCCACCACGAAGGTGATGTAGACGATCAGCGATACCGCCGCGACGAACACCAGCTGCGTCTCGGTGTAATAGGCTTCCGGCGCGCTGGTGGTGAAGCGCGGCAGCACCAGCGTCAGCACCGCGAGCGTGGCCAGCATCGCCAGCCCCGTGCTGACCCCGGCCTGGGTATAGGCCTGCTCCAGATGGCGCCGCCCGCCTGCGATCAGGCAGATGCCGATGATGCCGTTGATGGTGATCATGATCGTCGCGATCAGGGTGTCGCGCGCCAGCAGCTCGGTGTCCTCCCCGCCCGCCAGCATGATCGAGACGATCAGCGACACCTCGATCACCGTCACCGCCAGCGCGAGGATCAGGGTGCCGAACGGCTCGCCGACATAGTGGGCGATGATTTCGGCATGATAGACCGCCGCCATCACCGCTGCGCCCAGCAGCAGGGCGATGATCGTGGTGGGGGCGAACCCATCGGGCTTGCCCAGCGCCAGCGCGGCAATGCCGAGCACCGGCCCGATCAGCGTCCAGCGCGGAAGTCCGAAGGTGAGGCGAGCGGCGGGGGCGGGGGTAGCGGAAGCTGTCATAAGCGCCAGCCTATCGCATTGCGGCGGCGCGGGGAACGACGCTGAAACCGCCCCCGAAAAATTCGGGGTGGCTCGCCCCGGGTGCGCGCCCTAGACCGCAGCCCATGACGACCGTCCTCGACACGCTGACCGAGAAGGAGAAGCAGACCCTCCGCCTGATCCTGCGCGGGCATGACGCCAAGTCCTCGGCGCAGGAGTTGGGCCTGTCGGTGCACACGGTGAACGAACGGCTGCGCGATGCGCGGCGCAAGCTCGGCGTCACCAGCAGCCGCGAGGCGGCGCGGCGGTTGCTGGCCGAGGAGGGCGACACCCCCGAAAGCTTGAGGGACAAGGCTTTGGGGGATGCGGCCGAGGGGGCTGGCGCGCCACAGGAGACGGCATCCGCTACTCAGCGGCGGGCGTGGTTCGGCCTTGGGCCAGGCCTTGCTCTCACCCTTGCCGGAGTGCTTGCCATGTCCTTGATCTTTGCCGCGCTGTTTCTCCCCACCTCGCCGCTTTCGGTGTTGGCACCTGCTCCTGTGGTGTCAGCTGCCGCCACTGCCGAAGCTGATGCCGCCGCCGCTGCCCGGGCGGCCGAAGCCTTCCTGACGCTGATCGACCAGAGCCGCTGGGTTGAAAGCTATGCCGCTACGGGCACGCAGTTTCGCAAGCTCAACAGTCTGGAGCGCTGGACCGAGGTGTCCGAGAAAGTGCGCTCGCCGCTCGGCACAGTGCTGACCCGCAATCTCGTCACCAACGCATTCGTGCCCGCCCCGCCCGAAGGATACCAGTTGGTCAAGTTCGCCAGCAGCTACGCGGATGGAACCAACCAAGTGGAGAGCGTCTCGCTCGAGTGGGAAGATGGCGCGTGGCGCGTGGTGGGGATTGTGATTGGGTGAGGGGTTGGCGTTACGCCGGTCGGACCGCGGCGCGCCATTGCTGTACGAGCATGGTGCCCGTGGCCAGTTCCAGCACACCAAGGCCGAGCGCGGCCCACGGGGCGGCTGCGGGGCTGAGGATGCCCACCGCGCCGGCGGCGATGAACGCCGCTCCCAACAGGGCAAAAACCAAGCTCCCGAACATCACCGGGAACGCGAGGTAGCGCAGGCCGACCCCAATCGCCACGATCGGCACCGCTGCGAAAGGCGCCTCAGCCATGCCGAGCCATCCGATAAAGAACCCGCCGAGCAGGACGGGGACGGTGGCAATCGCAATCCACTCCAATCGCTTGCCAGTGGTGGAGGGCGAGGCCTTGAGCACAAACCGCTCCACCAGCCCTGCCACAGGCGCAATCGCCAAGCCGCAGAAAAACAGGACAAAAAAGCCAGTTTGCGGGCCCTGAGCGAGCAGCGCCGCGCCCGCTGTTAGCCACGCTAGGCCCGATACCAGCACGCCCGCACCGCCGTTCACATGGGCGCGGCGCAGGTCTGCCTGCGCTTCGGTCAGTGCCATGGTGATGTCCCCTTGTGTTATGGGGGGAGCGTAGCGCGAAGGGGGCCTGCGGCCAAGCCGCAGGCTGACGTCGGACGGGTTCGGCGAGCAGGGGGCCGCCGCCCCGCCGGCCGCGCGGCCGGGTGCCGCTTCGCTGCACCGGCGCGCAGCAGCGCTGCGCGCCTCCCGGCCTCAGTACATATGCTGCCCGCCGTTGATGCTCATGGTCGAGCCGGTCATGAACCCGCCGTTCTCGCTAGTGAGAAACGCCACCCCGCGAGCGATTTCCTCGGCCATGCCGAGGCGGCCGACCGGGATCTTGGCGACGATTTTCTCCAGCACCGGGGCGGGGACGGCGGCGACCATGTCGGTGTCGATATAGCCCGGCGCGATCGCGTTCACCGTCACCCCGAACTTCGCGCCTTCCTGCGCCAGCGCCTTGGTGAAGCCGTGAATGCCGGACTTGGCAGCGGCATAGTTGACCTGGCCATATTGCCCCGCCTGCCCGTTGATCGAGCCGATGTTGACGATCCGCCCCCACCCGCGCTCGCGCATCCCGGGGAAGGTCGCCTTTGCCATGTTGAAGCACCCGCCGAGGTTGATGCGCATGACATCGTTCCAGTCCTCGAAGCTCATCTTGTGGAGCGTGCCATCGCGGGTGATCCCGGCGTTGTTGACGACGATATCGACCGCGCCGAACTCCTCCGCCACGGCGGCACAACCCGCCTGAGTCGCGTCGTAATCGCCCACGTCCCAGCGGCGTGCCGGGATGCCGGTGGCCTCAGTGAAGGCTTGCGCCTTCTCCTGGTTCCCGGCGTAATTGGCGATGACGGTGTGGCCTTGGCGCTGGAGCCGCTTGCATATCGCCTCTCCGATTCCGCGCGTTCCCCCGGTGACGATGGCTACCCGGCCCATGCTCTTCTCCCCTTGACGTGATGCGGTTGTACCGCCGCAACCTAGCCGTGCCGTAGGGTCAGGGAAAGCGGGGAATAGCTATGCGCGTCGGCCCTGTTGAAGCACCAACGCCCGGCGGACTAGCGCAGGCTCAGAACTTGATCTGTGTTCCGACGTAGACCGCCTGGCTATCCTGCACCGAATTGGTCAGCGGATTGAGCCGTTCGCGCTCCTGCGAGTAGCGCACGCCTGCCGTCACGTTGAGGTTGGGCGAAAGGCGGAAGCTCCCGCCGAGACCCACGGTCTGCGCGGCGGTGGAATCGAGCGTATTGGGCGAACGGCCGGCAATCTGTCGATCTTCCAACTCGATCCGCGGCTGGAGGCGGCTGGGCTTGTCTTCGGCCTTGGGGCGCGAAGGTTCGAACTGCGCCAGATCGGGCAGCGACACGTTGCTGACCTTGGCCGACAGATCGACCGAGCGGGCAAAGCTCTTGTAGCCGCGTGCCGAACCCAGCTGGAACTTGCTCGAATCCAGACCGGTCAGGCCCAGCCCGCGACCCGGCACGGCGTCAATCGCCTTGCGCACCGTGATCGCGCGGGCGGTATCATCATCCATCCGCACCGCGACCGTCACCGTGCGCTTGCCCGACATGGTCGGCGCGCTGGCAGGGGTGAAGCGAATGCCGCGCGCGCGGGCCTTGTCAGCCACGCGGGCAGCGAGCGCAGGATCGACCGAGGCCGGGGTGAACATCCGCAGGCCCAGGGCATCAAGCGAGGCCGCAGTGCGCACTGGGGCGATTTCGCCCGCCAGCGCCAGTCCGGCGCTCGGCACAGCAAGGGCCAGCGCTCCGCACGCCAGCGCGGACAGGGCAAGCGGCCGCAGCGGTTGCTGCGCCTTTGCTGACCTGTCCGATTCGCGTGCCATGATGCTATCCGTATCCTGTCCTAATTCGCCCCGGAATTCTGGCCCGGAACCTGTGCTTCACCACGCTTTGCCTTAACCGGGGCTGAGTCGCGGTCACTTTGAAATATAGTGATAGGCTTGCGCCGACTGCTTGCAATGGGGTTGCTGTGACGCGAAACAGATTCGCGGCCCACCTGTGGCACCATGCACACAGAATGTTGCGGTGTGAGGTAAATTCAGGCTGGGTAAACCCCGCGAGCGCTCTTCCAGCGCATGACTTGACTGCCGCGCCCGGCCTCCACGCGGATGATGCTTGCCGCATCAACCCTTGGGGCTATAGAGCGAGGCCGATACAGATGATGAGGATGATCCGGCTGTGACACGCGCCAATTCCGCCACTTTCTCGAAGGCCACTGGTCGCCCGGCGCTTCGCCGCACGCTTGGCCTTGCGCTGCTCGGCGTCTCGCTGGTGGGCCTCACAGCCTGCGGCGGCGGCGCCCGTCCGCGCACCGAATTGTCGGCGGCCCAGCTCAACACCATCGGCGTCAACGCCTATCTGTGGCGCGCCGCGCTCGACACGGTGAGCTTTGCGCCGCTGCTTCAGGCCGACAGCAGCGGGGGCGTGATCGTGACCGATTGGTACTCCAACCCCTCCAATCCCAGTGAGCGGGTCAAGCTGACTGTGACGATCCTCGATCAGGATCTGCGCGCCGATGCTTTGCGCGTCGCGGCGAGCCGTCAGGTGAACGAAGCCGGCAACTGGGTCGAAGCCCCGGTGCAGGCCGCCACCGTGCAGAAGCTTGAGGACATCATCCTCACCAAGGCCCGCGATCTGCGCCGCCAGGCGATTGCGTCCTAGGCGCTTCCCGAGTTCACGCTTCTCACTGAAAGCCGTCCATGACCGATACCCGTTTCGACCCTGCGGTCGCCCCTGCGGATCGCTTCGATCCGCAAGACGCAGACGCACGCTGGCAGCGCGCATGGACCGAGGCGGGGACGTTCACCGCCGATTCGAATAGCCCGAAGCCGAAAAGCTACATCCTCGAGATGTTCCCCTATCCCTCGGGGCGCATCCACATGGGCCATGTGCGCAACTACACGATGGGCGATGTGCTGGCGCGCTATCAGAAGATGCGCGGGTTCGAAGTGCTGCACCCGATGGGCTGGGACGCCTTCGGGATGCCGGCAGAGAATGCCGCGATGGAAAAGGGCGTCCATCCGGGCGGCTGGACGCGCCAAAACATAGCGCAGATGAAGGCGCAGTTGCAGCGCATCGGCTTCGCGCTCGACTGGACGCGCGAATTCGCCACCTGCGATCCCGAATATTACGGCCACGAACAGGCGCTGTTCCTCGATCTCTACGCGGCGGGGCTGGTCTACCGCAAGGAATCGACCGTCAACTGGGACCCGGTCGACATGACCGTGCTCGCCAACGAGCAGGTGATCGACGGCAAGGGCTGGCGCAGCGGCGCGGAGGTCGAGAAGCGCAAGCTCAACCAGTGGTTCCTCAAGATCACCGACTTTGCCGATGATCTGCTGGAAGGCTTGGGGAGCCTCGAAGATTGGCCCGAGAAGGTTCGCCTGATGCAGGAGAACTGGATCGGCAAGTCGCAGGGGCTGGAGTTCAGCTTCGACCTCAGCGACGGCGGCAAGTTGGCGGTCTACTCCACCCGCCCCGACACGATCTTCGGCGCGAGTTTCTGCGCCATCGCTGCCGATCACCCGATTGCCCAAGGGCTGGCGGGCGATCCGGCAGTCGCTGCCTTCATCGACCAGTGCAAGAAGGGCGCGACCACGGCCGCAGCGCTCGAAACGGCGGAGAAGCTGGGCTATCGCACGCCCGTAACCGCCAAGCACCCCTTCACCGGGGCAGACCTCCCGGTGTTCATCGCCAACTTCGTGCTGATGGAATACGGCACCGGCGCGGTGATGGGCGTGCCGGGCCACGACCAGCGCGACTTCGAATTCGCCACCAAGTACGAGCTGCCGATCCTGCGCGTCGTCGCCGCCGATCCCGCGCGCGCCGACGAGCCCTTCAAGGGCGAGGCCGAGGCGGGCGACGGGGTGATCGTCAACTCAGACTTCCTCAATGACATGACCGTGGAAGCCGCCAAGGCCGAAGTCATCACCCGCGCCGAGAGCGGCGGTTGGGGCGAGGGTCGCACTGTGTGGCGCCTGCGCGACTGGGGTGTGAGCCGCCAGCGCTATTGGGGCACGCCGATCCCCTTCATCCATTGTGACGCCTGCGGCGTGGTGCCCGTGCCCAAGGACCAGCTGCCTGTCACCCTCCCCGAGGATGTCAGCTTCGACATCCCCGGCAACCCCTTGGAGCGCCACCCGACCTGGAAGCATGTCGATTGCCCCAAGTGCGGCGCACCAGCGCGGCGTGAGACCGATACGCTCGATACGTTTGTGGACTCCTCGTGGTACTTCCTGCGCTTCGCCAGCCAGCCTGCCGACCGTCCGTTCGACCCGGAAGAGGTCGCCAAGTGGATGCCGGTGCAACACTATATCGGCGGCATCGAGCACGCGATTTTGCACCTGCTCTATGCGCGGTTCTGGACGCGGGCGCTGGCGCATATCGGCAAGATCAGCGTGCGGGAGCCCTTCGCCGCGCTGTTCACGCAAGGGATGGTGACGCACGAGACCTATAGCCGCATCGACGAGATCCGGGGCGTTCCAGTGTTCTTTGGGCCGGAGGAGGTCGACCGCACCTCCGATGGCGCGACGCTGCTGGCCGATGGCGATGCGGTGGACGTGGGCCGCGTCATCAAGATGTCGAAGTCGAAGAAGAACGTCGTCGACCCCGATGCGATCATCGCCCGCCACGGCGCGGATGCGGTGCGCTGGTTCATGCTGTCGGACAGCCCGCCCGAGCGCGATCTGCCGTGGTCGGATGCCGGGATCGAAGGCTGTGCGCGGTTCGTCCAGCGGTTGTGGCGGCTGTTCTCCGCCTATGACGCAGGCGCGACCGGCGAGGACAAGAGCCTCGATCGCAAGACCCACCAGACCATCGCCGCCGTCGCCTCGGATATCGAGGCGCTGGGCTTCAACAAGGCCGTGGCGCGCATTTACGAACTGACCGGCGCGGTCGAGAAAGCTGCGCCCTCGGCCAGCCGCAGCGCCGCCATCAAGGCGCTGGTGCATCTTGCCGCGCCCATGATGCCGCACCTTGCCGAAGAGGCGTGGGCGACAATCGGGGAAGGCCTCATCGCCGATGCCGCGTGGCCCGCAGTCGATCCGGCGCTTCTGGTCGATGACGAGGTCACCATCGCGATCCAGCACATGGGCAAGCTGCGCGACACCGTCACCGCGCCCAAGGGGGCTTCGAAGGAAGACCTCGAAGCGCTGGCGCTCGCTTCGCCCAACCTGCAACGGTCGGTCGATGGTGCCGCGATCCGCAAGGTTATTGTCGTGCCCGACCGATTGGTGAATATCGTCACCTGATGCGGATTCTCCTGACCCTTGCGGCCTCGCTGGCCCTCACCGCCTGCGGCCTTCAGCCGATGTATGCGGGCGGGACGGGCGCGGCGAGCGCGCAAGGGCTGGCCGCGGTCGAAATTCCGGCGATAGAGGGACGGGGCGGCTGGCTGGTCAAGAACGCGCTCGATACGCGGCTCGGCGCCGCCGGGCAGGCGGTCCCGCGCTACCGGCTCGACGTGCGGCTCGACGATTCGCTGGAGGCGCTGGGCGTGCTCAACGATGACACCATCAGCCGTGAACGCCGCATCCTGCGCGCGCGTTACCAGCTGGTCGAACTGGCCACCGGCGCGATCCTTCTGGATGCGACCGCCGGTTCGGACGCGGGGATCGATGTGGTCTCCAGCGAATATGCCACCATCGCCGCCGAGCAGAAGGCGCTGGAAAACCTCGCGCTCGAAGTCGCCGACCGGATGGCGACGCAGATCGCCGTCACGCTGCGCAGCCGCGCCGCTGCGGGCCAGTGAAGGCCAAGAACAGCGATTTCGCCCGCGGCCTGCCGCAAGGCGCGCTCGCTGCACGCATATTCTTCTTCTGCGGCCCGGATGAAGCCGGGGCCACCGCCGCCGCCAACCGCTTGGCCGCCGCCTTTCCCGATGCGGGTGACCGGGTGGAACTGGCGGGCGCGGACCTCAAACGCGATCCCGCACTGCTGGGCGACGAAGCGCGCTCGACCTCGCTGTTCGGCGGTGCGCGCCATATCTGGGTGCGGGCCAGCGGCGATGATGCGCATGACGCGCTGCAGTTCCTGATCGAAACCGCCGATGCCGGCGCGGGCGAGGCGGCGCCGGTGATCGTCGTCGCGACCTCCGCCACCGATAAGTCGCGCACTGCCAAACTGCTGGAAAAGCGGCACGATGCGCTGGTGGCGATGTTCCATCCGCCCGACCTCAAGGATGTCGCGCAGGCGGTGCGGGGGATGGCCGATGCGGCTGGCCTCAGGCTCGGCGGGGATCTGGCGGAACGGATTGCGCGCGGCGCGGGGCTCGATGTGCGGCTGGCGCAGTCCGAAGTCACCAAGCTGGCGCTCTATTGCGATGCCGATCCGCAGGCCCCCCGCCCCGCCACGCCCGAGGATCATGCCGCCATTGGCGCGGCGACCGAGGAGGACGGGTTTGCCCCGCTGGTCAACGCGGTGCTGGGCGGGGAGCTTGGGAAGATTGCAGGCGAAGTCAAGCGGATGCGCGAGCTGGGCCTGAACCCGGTCGGCGTGGCGCTGGCGCTGGAACGGCGGGCGGCGCAGCTGGCGCAGATTGCCGCCTACCTTGGCCCGCGCGGCAATTTTGACCAGATCGACAAGGGCGCGGAAATGCGGCTCGGCATCTTCTTCAAGGAGAAGCGCGATATCGGCAATCAATTCAAGCGCTGGACCCTGCCTGCCGCGCGCGGTTCCAGCGAAACAAGGCTCGACCGGCTCATCCCGCGCCTGACAGCGCTGCACCGCAGCCTGCTCGCCAACAGCCAGTCCGCCGAATTGTTGCTCGCACAGGAGCTGGCTGAAATCGCGCGCTTTGCGGCGAAACGGTAGCAAGCCCCCCGCGCACCGCGATGGTGCCGCACCACGATAACGTGGTCTGATCAGTTCTTTTGCGGAACCGTGAAGCTGCCGGTGACGCGGCCCTGACCCGCCGGTGCGCCGGGTGCCCCGATGCTGGAGCCCGAGGCGGTGCCGTCAACCGTCGATAGCCCGCTGGCGAGGTCGATCACCAGACGTCCGCCATTCAGGGTGTCGGTGCCCCGGCGCAGGCGGACATTGCCTGCCATGGTGATGATCCGGCGGTTGAAATCATAGATCGCATTGTCGCCGCTCGCGCGTTCATCGCCGCGCGTGATGACGACCCCGCCGGTCGCGGTGATGCGCTGGATCTCGAGGCTGCCGCCGTCGGTGAAGTTGACCAGCATCCGGTCGGACTGGATGCGCAGGTCCGCCTGATTGACGATCACCCCGCCGCTGAAGATCACCTGATTGGCGCGGTCATCCAGCACGAACTTGCCCGCGTCATAGGTCACGGGTGCCTTGGAATCGTGGCTGGCGATGCTTTGCGCGTTGAGGCTCATCCCACCCATCAGCGCGGCGGTCAGCGCAAAGCCGCCGATCCCCCAGATCAGGGCGAGCCGGGCAAGCGGGGTGCGGGAAGCGGGGGCATTCTGGTCCATCACGGCATCCTCAGCTGGCCGGGTATCATCGTCAGGCGGGCATTGCCTTCGAGCGTGATCGTGCGCGCGGGCAGATCGGCGCGCATCGTATCGGCGGAGAAGGTCCCGGCCGGAACCTCGCCCGAAACGCCGGCGTCGCCCTGCATGGTGCGCGCCTTGAGATCGACGGAAACGCCGCGCGCGATCATGGCATAGCCATCCGAGGCGGTCAGACGGACCGGGCCGTCGACCGTCACAGTCTCGGCTTCCAGATCATAGACGCCGCCGTCCGCGCTCAGGCGCGCAGGCCCTTCGGTCAACAGCAGCTGGGCGACCAAATCGCGCATCCGTACCAGGCCCTCGACACTGGAGCGCTGCACCGCTTCACCCGCCAGCAGCGAGAACGGGCGGCCCTGATTGTCGCGCCCGCGATACATCGCATTGTCGACGCTCAGGCGCTCGTCAATCTGGGCGACCTTGTTGCGATCCAGCAGGAAGCTGACCTCGCCGCGCGGGGATAGGGGGGTGATAATCATCAACGCCGCGACCACGCCCACGCCCATCGGCAACGCCCGCGCGAGGAACCGCACCAGCCGATCATGCGAGCCACCGGGCGCAGCGAAGGTCTGCCGCCGGCTGCGGAGCGCGCGCGCTTCGGATGTTTCGATGGTGGTTTCGGCGGGGGCCATGACGGGGGTGTGCCTCAGGCGTCCTTACATGTGGCTGAAGATGTCGCTTTCGGCCCAGCCGGCGATATCGAGCAGCGCCCGCGTCGGCAGGAAATCGAAGCAGGCCTGCGCGATGGCGGTGCGCCCCTCGCGTTCCAGCCGCACGGTGAGCTCATCGCGCAGCCGGTGGAGATAGCGCACGTCCGATGCGGCATAATCGCGCTGCGCATCGGACAAGACCGGCCCGCCCCAGTCGGAGCTTTGCTGCTGCTTGGAGATATTCTCGCCCAGCAATTCCTCGACGAGGTTCTTGAGGCCGTGGCGATCGGTGTAGGTGCGCACCAGCTTGCTGGCGATCTTGGTGCAGAACACCGGCCCGGCCATCACGCCGAGATAGTGGTGCACGGCGGCGAGATCGAAGCGGCCGAAGTGATAGATCTTCACCCGCGAAGGGTCGCCCAGCACCGCCTTCAGGTTCGGCGCGTCATAGCGGCTGCCGGGGTTGAAACGCACAAGATGCTCGTTCCCAGTGCCGTCCGAAATCTGGACCACGCACAGCCGATCACGCGGGGTGATGAGGCCCATGGTCTCGGTATCAACCGCAAGATCGGTGGTGCCGGTCAACACGCCGGCGGGGAGGTCTTCTTCATGAAAATGCACTGCCATGCCGCTCGCCCTACGCCGATTGGGGAAAGAGGGGAAGGGGCGAGTGGCGCGCGGCGATGGGGCGTGTAGGTTTGCCCGCTATGGCGACAGAGACCATCCCCGAAACGTGGCGCCCGGCGCTGGAGCCGGTGCTGAGCACACCCGAGGCACGCAAGCTGGGCGGGTGGCTGAAGGCCGAGGAAGCCGCGGGCAAGCAGGTCTATCCCCCGCGCGGCACCCGGCTCGCGGCGCTGGCGCTGACCCCGCTGCCTGAGGTGCGCTGCGTGATCCTGGGGCAGGACCCGTATCACGGGCCGGGTCAGGCGCATGGGCTGGCGTTCTCAGTGCAGGCGGGCGTGCGCGTGCCGCCGTCGTTGGTGAACATCTACAAGGAGCTGGAGGCGGACCTCGGCCTGCCCCGCGCACAGACCGGCGATCTGACGCCGTGGGCGCGGCAGGGGGTGCTGCTTCTCAACAACACCCTAACGGTCGAGGCCGGGCTGGCGGGCAGCCATGCGGGGCGCGGGTGGGATGCGGTGACGGATGCCTGCGTGGCTGCGGTGGCGGAGCGGGTGGAGCCTGTGGTCTTCATCCTGTGGGGCAGCCATGCCAAAAAGAAGGCGAGCCGGGTGCCTGCCCTCGCGCGGGCCTCACATCATCTGATAGTCGCCTCGGCCCACCCCAGCCCGCTATCGGCGCACAATGGCTTCTTTGGCTCGCGGCCCTTCAGCCAGACCAATGCGTTTCTGGAAGAGCATGGGCGCGGGGCGATTGATTGGAGATTGTGATGAGTGACGACGTGATCCTGTGCGAAGTGGCCGACGGCGTCGCCACCGTGACGCTCAACCGCCCGCAAGCGATGAACGCGCTGAACCGTGCCCTGCGCGCGCGGCTGGCTGAAGTGATGCGGCAGGTCGACGCCGACGACAATGTCCGCGCGGTGATCCTGACCGGCGCTGGGGAGCGGGCGTTTACCGCGGGGCTCGATCTCAAGGAGTTGGGCAGCGAGGCCGGCGCGCTCGGAAGCGCCAACGCGACCGATCCGGCGGACAATCCGGTCAAGGCGATCGAACTCTGCCGCAAGCCCGTGATCGGTGCGATCAATGGGGTGGCGATCACCGGCGGCTTCGAAGTCGCGCTCGCCTGCGATGTGTTGATCGCGAGCACCAACGCCCGCTTCGCCGACACCCATGCGCGGGTCGGGATCGTGCCGGGCTGGGGGCTGTCGCAGAAACTCTCGCGCATGATCGGGATAAGCCGCGCCAAGGAATTGGCCTTCACCGGCAACTTCCTTGACGCCGCGACGGCGCAGGCATGGGGGCTGGTGAACCATGTGGTCGAACCTGACGCCCTGCTCCCGCTGGCGCGCAAGCTGGCGGGCGATATGGCCGGGATCGATCCGGCGTTCCTCGCAAACTACAAGCGCCTGATCGACGACGGCTATGCGCACAGCTTTGGGGAGGGGCTGGCGCTGGAAGCTAAGCGGTCAAGCGCCGCCAACTCAGCCGTCGCCCCCGAAGAGGTCGAAGCCCGCCGCGCCGCCGTGCAGGAACGGGGACGCCAGAATTCCGGGGGGCAGGGATAGCGACGGGCTTTTGCGGACTGCGCTTCACCTCGTCTCCCCGGGCTTGATCCGGGGCCCCGCTGCCCTTTTCGGCGCTCGCAAGCAAAGAAAGCGGAGTCCCGGGTCAACCCCGGGAAGGCGGGCTCAAACTATTCCCCGTGCGCGGCGATCCATTCCTCGACGACCGGCGCGACCTTGGTGCGCCAGCGGCTGCCGTTGAAGATGCCGTAATGCCCGGCGCCTTCGGCCATGTAGTAGCGCTTCTTGCTCTCGGGCAGGTTCGGCGTCAGCTTGAGTGCCGCCTTGGTCTGGCCGAGGCCGGAGATGTCATCGCGCTCGCCTTCGATCGCCAGCAGGGCCGTGTCGGTGATTTTGGTGATGTCCACCAGCTCGCCCTTGTGGCGGAACTCGCCCTTGGGGATCGAGTGCTTCTGGAACACCTCTTCCACGGTCTGGAGATAGAACTCCGCCGTCATGTCGCAGACCGAACGGTACTCGTCATAGAAGGTCTTGGTCGCCTGCGCTGAGGCATCGTCGCCCACGGTCAGGTGTTTGAACATCTCGTAATGGCTCATCATGTGGCTTGAGAGGTTCATCGACATGAAGGCGTTGAGCTGCATGAAGCCGGGATAGACGCGGCGGCCCATGCCGGGATATTTGTGCGGCACCGTGGCGATGACCGATTGGCGGAACCACTCGATCGGGCGCTGCATCGCCATGTTGTTGACCACGGTGGGGCATTCGCGCGTGTCGATCGGGCCGCCCATCATGGTCAGCGTTGCCGGGGTTGCGGGCGATTTGTGGAGGTTCATCAGCGCGACGGCCGCAAAGGCAGGGACGCTGGGCTGGCACACGGCCATCATGTGAATGCGCGGGCCCCCCGACCCACCCTGATTCGCGTCGGCGTGAACGTGCTCGGTGAATGCGATCAGATAGTCGATATATTCATCGAGGTCGAAATTCCCCGCATCGGTCGGCACCATCTTTGCATCGGCCCAGTCGGTGATGAAGACGTCGGCGCTTTCCAGCATCCGTTCCACCGTGCCGCGCAGCAGCGTGGCGTAATGGCCGCTCATCGGTGCAACGATCAGCAGGCGCGGCCGGTCTGTTGGGGTGCCTTCGACGGTGAAGTGTAGCAGATCGCCGAAGGGGCGCTTCAGCGCGACGCGTTCGATCACGGTGTGCGCCTGGCCGTCGATCTCGACCGTGGTGATGCCGAATTCTGGCTTGCCATAATGCGCGGTCGCATGGGCAAACACGTCAAGCGCATTGGCGACCATCGGCCCCATGCCCATGTAGCCGAACGGATTGGAGGGATTGTTCAGCATCCCGGCGCTGATCGAAGCCAGCGCGCTGGCGCTGTTCAGCCAGCTGCGCTGGAGTTCATAAGCATGATAAAGCATCGATTTACCTCAGGCGACGAACGGTTTGGCGCCTTATCCCGTGGCACCTTGCCGATACAGATGCGCCTTCGCTGGCCGTTGTGCAATGCACAATTATGGGGACAGCCCGTGAGGGCGCCTGTGGGCTTGCCGCTTTTTGCACGTGAAATTCGTGTTCCGGCCCGCTAGAGCGCTGCGATCATGCAAGGTGAACTCCAGAAGCGCGAACCCTCTGACGTCCCGGCGGATGCTGAGGCCCCGGCTGCAATGCCCGAAACGGCGGCAGTGGTGGGAGGCGCGCCTGCGCCCAAAGCGCGCTCGCTCGGCCCGCTGCGGATGGTGTTCGGCACGGCGGTGCAATATCCGCGCGAGATCGCCTTTGCGCTGCTGGCGCTGGTGATCACCTCGGCGGCGACGCTGGCGATTCCGTGGCGCTTCAAGGTCATCATCGACGAGGCTTTCACCGGCGCAGCCAACGCCGACGATATCGCTCACGCCTTCCAATACCTCTTGATGATCGTCGTGATCCTCGGGCTGGGGACAGCCCTGCGGTTCTATTTCGTCAGCTGGCTGGGTGAGCGGGTGGTGGCCGATATCCGGCTGAAGGTGCAGGCCAATCTGCTGCGACTTTCGCCCGGCTTCTACGAGGTCAACAGCCCCAAGGAAATCTCCAGCCGCATGACGAGCGATACGGCGGTGATCGAAAATGTGGTCGGCACCACGGTCTCAGTCGCGCTGCGCAATTCGCTGACCGCGATCGGCGGGATCGGGCTACTGGTCTACCTCGCGCCGTCGCTGACACTGGGCCTGTTGATCGGCATCCCCCTGGTGATCGCGCCGATCGTGTTCTTCGGCCGCAAGATCCGCGCCGTCTCGCGCACCAGTCAGGACCGGATCGCTGATGTGGGTGCCTATGTCACCGAAGTCCTCTCGGCGATGAAGATCGTCCAGAGCTTCGGGCAGGAACGGCGTGAGAGTGAGCGGTTTGCCGGTGTGGTCGAAGGCACGTTCGAGACCGCGCGCCGCCGCATCCTGCTGCGCGCGGCGATGACGTCGGTGGTGATCCTGCTGGTGTTCGGCGGGGTGGTGCTGGTGATGTGGCGCGGCGCGCTCGCGGTGGCCGATGGGCTGATCAGCGGCGGGACCATTGCAGCCTTCGTGCTGACCGGCGGGCTTGTGGCCGGTGCGCTGGGCTCCCTCACCGAGGTGTACGGCGATCTGCTGCGCGGGGCCGGTGCGGCGAGCCGGCTTGCCGAACTGCTCGAATCTAAGCCCGAAATCGCCGCCCCGGCCCGGCCCGAACGTCTGCCCGAGCCTGCGCGCGGCAGCCTCAGTTTCCGCAATGTCACCTTCCGCTATCCGGCGCGGCCCGAAACCGCCGCGCTCAAGGATTTCACGCTCGAAATCGAGCCGGGGGAGACTATCGCTATCGTCGGCCCCTCGGGCGCGGGCAAATCGACCATCTTCCAGCTGGTCGAGCGGTTCTATGATCCACAGGCTGGCACCATCCGATTGGACGGCGTGCCGCTGACCAGTGCCGACCCCGCCGAAATCCGTTCGCGCATCGCGCTGGTGCCGCAGGAAGGCGTGCTGTTCAGCGCCAATGCCCGCGACAATCTGCGCTATGGCAAGTGGGACGCCACCGACGCGCAAATCTGGGACGCCGCCCGCGCTGCCAATGCGGAAAGCTTCCTGCGCAAGCTGCCCAACGGGCTCGACACCTATCTCGGCGAAGGCGGCACGCAGCTTTCGGGCGGCCAGCAACAGCGCGTCGCCATTGCCCGCGCGTTGCTGCGCGATGCGCCGATCCTGCTGCTGGATGAGGCCACCAGCGCGCTCGATGCGGAAAGCGAGCAATTGGTGCAGCAGGCGCTGGACGGGCTGATGCAGGGCCGCACCACTCTGGTGATCGCGCACCGTCTCGCCACCGTGCGGGCGGCGGACCGGATCGTGGTGCTGGATGATGGCCGGATCGTCGAACAGGGCACGCATGAAGCGCTGAGCAAGGCGGGTGGGCTCTATGCGCGCCTCGCCCGGCTGCAATTTACAGGCGCCGCTGCCTGATCCCACCAGTCTCTCCCCGTTGCGCAGCAATGGGGAGGTGGCAGCGGCTTCAGCCGCTGACGGAGGGGTAAGGCGGCGGCAGCAGGATTTCACCCCTCCGTCACCGCTGCGCGGTGCCACCTCCCCATCCGTTCCGGACGGGGAGGGACTAACTCGCCGCACTAGCCCGAGAAATCGACAAAGCGTCGCCTCGCGCGGACAAAGCGCAACCCTTTCCCTCGTGCGACGTTACTGTGACGTAGGCCGACACCCTGTCGCCATTCTCAGGGACTCGAGAACACCATGATCCACAAGACCGCCGCCCTTATCGGCGCAAGCCTGCTTGCGCTCGCCGCCGCGCCCGTTTTTGCGCAGGACAATGCCCATGACCACCACGGCGATGTCGACACGCTGCTCGCCGCTGCCGACGAAGCGCCCGCCGCCGCCCTGCCGGCGATGAGCTTCGGCAGCTGGGGGGTTGATCCCCTGCTGCTCGCCGAGGACATCAAGCCGGGCGATGACTTCAACGCCTATGTCAACAAGCGCTGGATCGACGCCACGCCGCTCCCGGCCGATTTCAGCCGTATTGGCGCTTTCGTGCTGCTGGGCGAAAAGAGCACCTATGACGTCAAGGCGCTGATGGATGAATTGGTGGCCAAGGACGCCGCCAGCCTTTCGGGCGACGAGCGCCGCATCCTCGACACCTATCGCACGTACCTCGATACTGGCGCGATTGAAGCGGCGGGCCTTGCCCCGGCCCAGCCCTGGCTCGCGCGGATCAAGGCAGCCCGGACGCTGGATGATCTCGCCATGCTGTGGGCCGAGCCCGGCTTTGCCAGCCCTGTCGGCGGCGGGGTCGGCGTCGATGCCAAGCAGCCGGACCGCCACATCGCCAATGTCGGCTTTGGCGGGCTGGGGATGCCAGACCGCGACTACTATCTCGACACATCCGAGAAAGGCGTCGCGATCCAGGCCAAGTACAAGGAATACCTGACCTTCCTGCTGGGCGAGGCGGGTTACGCCAACCCGGCGGCGATGGCCGAGACGGTCTATGCCTTCGAAGACACCATCGCCCGCAAGGTTGCCTGGGATCGCACCGTGCGCCGCAACCGCGACCTCACCTACAACCTGCTGACCGCCGACGAACTGAGCGCAATCGGCGGCAAGGTGCCCGTCACCGCGATGCTGACCGCAATCGGGATCGAGAAGAGCCCCGGATTCGTCGTCAGCCTGATGCCGCCGACGCCGGAGGAAATCGCCAAGTTCAAGCTCGACGAAGCGACGCAGGCCAAGATCGGCAGCGGCCTTCCCGGCATGTTCGCGCTCCTCGGCGAAACCCCGGTCGAGACGTTGCAGGCGTGGATGGCCAAGGAGTTCCTGTCGGGCAATGCGGCGGTTCTGCCGTCGCGCTTCGATGCGGCGAACTTCGAATTCTACGGCAAGACCTTGCGCGGCACGCCGCAGCAACGTCCCCGCTGGAAGCGCGCCATTGGCGAGGCGGAAGGCCTGCTCGGCGAGCTGATCGGCAAGGAATATGTCGCGCGCTATTTCCCGGCCGAAAACAAGGTGGCGATGGATGAACTCGTCGCCAACCTGCGGCTCGCGCTGCGCGAATCCATCGGTGAGATCGACTGGATGGGTGCGGAGACCAAGACACAGGCGCTCGCCAAGCTCGACAGCTTCGATCCCAAGATCGGCTACCGCCCGAACCTTGAAACCTATGACGGCCTCGCCATCACGGCGGGCGATCCGATTGCCAACCGCATGGCCGCGGCCAAGTGGGGGCAGGCGGATAACGTGGCCAAGCTTGGCCAGCCGATCGACCGCACCGAATGGGGAATGCTGCCGCAGACGGTGAACGCCTATTACAACTCGGTGAAGAACGAGATCGTCTTCCCGGCTGGCATCCTCCAGCAGCCGTTCTTTGCGCTCTCCAACGATATCGCGGTCAATTACGGCGCGATTGGCGGGGTGATCGGGCATGAAATGGGCCACGGCTTTGACGATCAGGGCTCAAAGTCCGACGCGACCGGAATGCTGCGCAACTGGTGGACCGACGAAGATCGCGCCGCTTTCGACAAGCTGGGTGACCGGCTGGTGGCGCAGTACAGCAGCTTCTGCCCGCTCGATGAGGGCAAAACCTGCGTGAACGGCCGCCTGACGCTGGGCGAGAATATCGGCGATGTCGGGGGGCTTTCGATGGCCTACCGCGCCTACAAGATCGCCACCAAGGACATGGACGTGCCGGTGATCGACGGGCTGACCGGCGATCAGCGCTTCTTCCTCGCCTGGGCGCAGGTGTGGCGTTCGACCCAGCGTGAGGCGAATTACCGCAACCGGCTCGTCACCGACAGCCACAGCCCGGAAGAATACCGGGTCAACGGCGTCGTCCGCAATCTCGACGAATGGTACGAAGCCTTCGGCGTGAAGCCGGGTGATGCGATGTATCTGCCCCCGGAAGAGCGCGTGCGCATCTGGTAAGCTCCTTCAAGGCCCGCCCCATCAACCGGGCGGGCCTTTTGGTTTGACACCTCGGCTTCGCTCGGCAAAGCGCAGCGGCATGACCGACACCTTAGCTGCGATCCTGCTCGGCATCCTTGAAGGGTTGACCGAGTTCCTGCCCGTGTCATCGACCGGTCACTTGATCCTCGCCACAGAAGTCCTCGGTTTCGACCAGAGCGAGTGGGAGGTGTTCAACATCGCGATCCAGCCGGCCGCGATCCTTGCGATCGTGGTGCTGTACTGGCGGACCTTCTGGGATGTGGCCAAGGGGCTGTTCGGGTTCGAAAAAGGCGCGCTGGCGTTTGTGCGCAATTTGCTGGTGGCCTTTTTCCCCGCAGTGCTGCTCGGCCTCGCCTTCGGGGATGTGATCCAGGGCTGGTTGGGCAATCCGGTGCTCGTGTGCTGGTCGCTGGTGCTTGGCGGCGTTGCCATTCTGGCGGTGGAGCGCTGGGCGAACCCGCCCGCCGAAGGACCGGGCGTTGCGGGCGTGCCCCTGCGTACGTCTGTGCTGATCGGCCTCGTCCAATGCCTCGCGATGATCCCCGGGGTCAGCCGTTCGGGCGCGACCATTCTGGGGGCAATGGCCTTCGGGGTGGACCGCAAGACTGCCGCCGAATTCAGCTTCTTCCTCGCCGTGCCGACGCTGACGGGAGCGACCGTGTACCAGTTGGCCAAGCACGGGGCCAACCTGACGATGGACGATGCGCAGCTGATCGGGATCGGTTCAATCGCGGGGTTTGTGACCGCGCTGGTGGTGGTCAAGATCTTCGTGGCCGTTGTGACGAAGATCGGATTTGCGCCATTTGCCTGGTATCGCATCGTCCTTGGCCTTGCCGGTCTGGCCTGGCTGACCTGGCGATAAAGCACTTTCCCGGAACCGCTTGGCGCTCTGCTGGTTAGGGAGTCGAACCGATACTAGTCGGCGATGACGGAGACTGAGGACAAAATGGCGTTGCTGGTGCTGATCGTGTTGGGGGCAACTCTGGGCTGGCTAGCCTCGATCCTCGCGCGGACCGAGGCGCCGGGCACCATCCTGCGTCAGGTCGCACTCGGCATGGCGGTATCGGTGGTCGCAGGCGAGATCGCCAATGACGGTACGATGATCGGCAGCCTCTCGTTCCTCAGCCTCGGCATTGCGCTAGCGGCAACCGGGGTCGCCTTGGTGCTGTATCACGCAGTCGCCCGGCGCGGGGCTAGAGCTTAAACCGGAACCGCCCCACTGCCGCGACCGCCGCGCAGGTGATACTCCTGCGTACCCCGGTGCAGCACATTATCGACATCGATCACCGCCGAATTGGCGTAGGTAAACCCGGCGGGAAGGCTGCGGTAGAGCCGGTCGAAATCGCGCTCCACTGTCTGGCGGTAGAGGTCTGCGAAGCTCTCGATCACGAAATAGGTCGGTTGCAGGTCGCTGATGACGTAATCGGTGCGCATCACCCGGTCGACATTGAGCATGATGCGGTTGGGGCTCTCCGCCTCCACCGCAAAGCGCGCCTCTGCCGGGCCTGACAGAATGCCAGCGCCGTAAGCGCGCACGCTCCCCGCTTCCTCGATCAGGCCAAATTCGACCGTGTACCAATAGAGCGCGCCCAAGGCCTTGAGCCGGTTGTAGCGCATCGCCTTCCATCCGGCGCGGCCATATTCCTGCATGTAATCGGCATAGGTGGGATCGGTGAGCATCGGCACGTGGCCGAAGACGTCATGGAAGACGTCAGGCTCCTCGATATAGTCGAAGGTCTCCCGAGTGCGGATGAAGTTCCCCGCCGGGAAACGGCGGTTGGCGAGGTGCCAGAAGAATACATGATCGGGGATCAGCATCGGCACAGGCACGACGCTCCACCCGGTGAGTGCGCCCAATTCCTCCGACAGCTTGCCGAATTCGGGGATGCCCCCGCGCGACAGGTCGAGCGTATCGAGCCCCGCCATGAAGGCAGCACACGCGCGCCCCGGCAGCACCTCCATCTGGCGGGCGAAGAGATCGTCCCACACCTTGTGGTCTTCTGACGTGTAGGCGGTCTGCGCGGGCTCCAGCCAGTCCTCGCCCACATGGGCGGGCTTCGCCAGCGGGGCGGTGAAGACATCGGCTGCCATGTCTGGCAGGGTGGCAAAATCGGGCTCAAGGTCTGCGAGAGTCGCCATGGTTTCAGGTGATACTACTTTCGCCGGACTAGGACAAACAGGAGAGGGTGCCGATGGGCATGAAGCGCAAGGATTACGAAGCGGCGCTCGAACCGCTGACGCTGGAAATGGTCAGCCTCGCACGCTGGGTCAAGGCGAGCGGTGCGCGGATCGTGGTGCTGTTCGAGGGCCGCGACACCGCCGGCAAGGGCGGCGCAATCAGCGCCGTGCGCTATGCGCTCAATCCGCGCCAGTGCCGCACGGTCGCTCTGACAAAACCCACGGAAGCGGAGATGGGTCAGTGGTATTTCCAGCGCTACGTCGCCCACCTGCCCACCGCGGGCGAAATCGTGCTGTTCGACAGGTCATGGTACAACCGCGCCGGGGTCGAGAAGGTGATGGGCTACGCGAGCGCGGAGCAGGTCGAGGCCTTCCTCAAGGCCGTCCCCGCCTTCGAAAAGCTGCTGGTCGATGATGGCATCCTGCTGTTCAAATACTGGCTCGCCGCCGATCAGGAGCAGCAGGAGGAGCGCTTGCGCGAACGGCTCGACGATCCCCTGAAGCGCTGGAAGCTCTCCCCGATCGATCTCGCCGCGCGCGAGAAGTATGACGATTACACCAAGGCGCGTGAGGCGATGCTGAAGGCGACGCACACCGACCACGCGCCGTGGACGCTGGTCGATTTCAACGACCAGCGGCGCGGGCGGCTGACGCTGGTGCGCGATCTGTTCTCGCGGGTGCCCGATACTCACGCCGAGCCCGAGCCGATTGATTTCCCCGAGCTTGGGCGGAAGCCCGCGAAGGAGAAGTTCAAGGTGCTGAAGCCGATTGCGGATTTCGAAGTGTAATCGACGCCCTTTCGCTCCCCTCCCCTTGGGGAGGGGCTGGGGGTGGGGGTTCGACGTCTGATCTGGCGCGGCAAACCCACCCCCGACTCCTCCCTTAAGGGAGGGGAGATCAGATGTTGGCGCTCGCCGCTGTTACTTGACGCCCGTCGCTTGCAAAGGCCGCCAGCTCATACCCCGCCTCGCCCTTCTTCATCACCAGATGCAGCACCTCGCCCGCAATCGCGGGTGAGAGGCCGCGGAAGGCGAAGCTGCGTAGCCGGTTCTCGCCCAATTCTTGCGCGGCGAGTTGCAGCAGCAGGCTCGCGGTCAATGGCCCATGCACCACCAGCCCGCGATAACGCTCCACCCCTTCAGCATAGGGCGCATCGTAGTGGATGCGGTGGGTGTTGAAGGTCAGCGCCGAGTAGCGGAACAAGAGCCGCGCGTCAGGGGTCAGCAACCGATGGGTGTTCCATCCGGCGGGGTCGAACACCTCCTCACCCGGCGGCGGAGGCGACAGCGCGGCATCGGGCGCGGCGGCCTCGCGATACACCAGCGCCTGGGTCTCGATCACCGCGATGGTGCCGTTCGCCTTGGTGACATGCTCGACATCGACGAAGGCGAGGCGGCCCGATCCCCCCTCTTTCTCGCTGACCGAGGCGACCTTGCTGGTGCGCTCGATCACCGCCCCGATGGCGATGGGGGCGTGGAACGCGATCTTGCTTGAGGCCCACATCCGGCGCGGCATGGGGAAGGGGGGCAGGAAGCTGTCGGGGCCGTCGTCGCGCGCCGGGTGGCCATCTTCGCCGAGCTTGGCGGTCGGCGCTTCGGGGGTGCAGAGCGCGAAGTGGATGCCCTGTGGCATGATCGCAGGGTTCGGGCGCGGCAGGTCGAAGGTGGCAAGCCAGCGGTCGGCCAGCCCCTCGTCGAGCCGGTCCTTGGCGCGTTGTTCCCGCCCGATCCACGCCTCGTAATTCATACCGCGCGCTCAAACACCGCCGCGATGCCCTGACCGCCGCCGATGCACATGGTCTCAAGCCCGTAGCGCGCCCCGCGCCGGTGCATTTCGTGCGCCATGTCGGCAAGGATGCGCCCCCCGGTCGCACCGATGGGGTGGCCGAGGCTGATGCCCGATCCGTTGACGTTCAGAATCTCGCGGCGCGAATCGTCGTCGCTCCAGCCCCAGCCTTTGAGCACGGCGAGCACCTGCGGCGCGAAGGCTTCGTTGAGTTCGACCATGCCGATATCGTCCCAGCTATACCCGCGCCGTTCGAACAGGCGCTCCACCGCAGGCACCGGGCCGATGCCCATGCGCGAGGGATCGCAGCCTGCCGCCGCCCAGCCGCCGAACCACAGCATCGGGGTGAGGCCCAGCTCTTCCAGCTTGTCCTCCGCGACCACCAGACAGGCGGCGGCCGCATCGTTCTGCTGGCTGGCGTTACCGGCCGTGACGATGGCTGCGGGATCGCGGCGCATGTCGATGGGCGCGAGCTTGCCGAGTGTCTCCATGCTGGCGTCGGTACGGTAGCCTTCGTCGTGGTCGAAGATGAGGGGATCACCTTTGCGCTGCGGGATCGCGACGGGGACGAGCTGTTCGGCGAATTTGCCATCAGCCCAAGCCTTGGCCGCGTTCTGGTGCGAGCGGACCGCGAAGGCATCGGCCGCCTCGCGGGTGATGCCATAATCCTTGGCGAGGTTTTCGGCGGTCTCGATCATCCCGGTGATGACGCCGAACCGTTCGACCGGCTGGCTCATCACCCGCCCACGGCTGAGGCGGTCATGCAGCACCATGTCGCCCATCCGCACACCCCCGCGCGCGGCCAGCGTGTAGTGCTCGACATTCGACATGCTCTCGACGCCGCCTGCGACGACCACATCGGCCATGCCGGTCTCAACCATCATCGCCGCTGTCGCCACCGCCTGCACGCCGGAACCGCAGCGGCGATCCAGCTGGAAGCCGGGCACTTCGATGGGCAACCCAGCTGCCAGCCACGCCCAGTGGCCAATCGCGGGCGCCTCGCCATTGCCGTAGCCTTGCGAGAAGACGACGTCGTCCACCCGCGTGGGATCGATGCCGGAACGTTCCATCAGTGCCTTGAGGATGACAGCGCCCAATTGGCCCGCGTTCATGCTGGAAAGCCCGCCGAGGAACTTGCCCACCGGGGTGCGCAGGGGCGAAACGATGGCGGCGCGTCTGGTCATCAATCTATACTCCGTTCGCCCTGAGCTTGTCGAAGGGCTGTATTTCACTTCCTGTCCCGTGCTCGGAGAAAGAGCGGTGCTTCGACAAGCTCAGCACGAACGGGTTGGGGTTATGTGTCCTTGTCGCTCAATGCCACGGTCCCCGCATCCACCAGCTTGCCGATGGCGCCCGACGAAAGCCCCAGCTTTTCCGCCAGCACTTCTTCCGAATGCTCCCCAAGGTAGGGCGCGGGCGCGGGATCACCCGCATCGCGTCCGGGAAGGTTGGCGAAGGAACGGGTCGCGGGGTAATCGAAGCCCGAGGGGTTGGCGGGTACGGGGCCGAACAGCGGGTTGTTCGCGACCAGCACCGGATCATTGGCGGCTTCGAAAGCGGTGCGATAGCGCTCAAACGTGCAGCCCTCCGCCGCCATGCGCGCTTCGAGCGTCGCGTAGTCCATCCCGTCCGCCGCGCTCTGGAACAGCGCGAACAGCGCTGCGCGGTGCTGGAAGCGGGGAGTGTCGCCATCGGCAAAGCGCACGCCAGCCTCTGCCTCCAGTGCGGCGATGCCGTCCAGCAATCCGAACGCCTTGACGAGGCCGGTCCACTGCTTGGGTGTCAGCGCGGCGACCATGAAGCGCACGCCGTCGCGACTGCGGAAATCGCGTCCAAACGCGCCCCAGATCGCATTGCCGAGCCGCTCGCGGTCCGACCCGCGATAAAGCACTTCGGCCATCAGCCCGGCATTGGCCATGGTGCCGATGGCAACGTCGCCCAAGGGCAGGCGCACTTCGCTGCCCTCCCCCGTGCGGCCCCGGTGGTGCAGCGCGGCGAGCATGGCGAAAGCGCCGTAAGCGCCGGTGATGAAGTCCCATGCCGGGAGCACCTGGTTGACCGGCGGCGCGGTGGCCGGGTCCCATTCCTCCGGCCCGGTCATCAGCGGGTATCCGGCAGCGGCGTTGACCGTAAAGTCCATCGCCTGCCGCCCGTCATGCCAGCCCATGACACGCAGCGAGATCATGTCTGCGCGCTTGGCGGCCATTGCGGCGTGGCTGAGGAAGCTCTGTTCGGGCAGATTGGTGATGCACTGGCCGACCTTCGCCGCCAGCTCCACCAGCAGTTCGCGCCCCTCACCCGATTGCAGATCGAGCGCGACCGACTTCTTGGCGCGGTTGAGGTTCTCCCAGCTCAGCGAGCGCCCCTCGCGGGTCAGCATGTAACGGTTGTAATCCAGCCCGCCCGCCTTGTGATCGACGCGGATCACCTCCGCCCCCATCTGCGCGCAGTACAGCCCGGCGGTGGGCGAAGCGACGAAGCTGGAGACTTCGACGATGCTCAGGTCCGAAAGAAGATTATACAAACGTCATCCCCGCGCAGGCGGGGATCCAGCTGGTCTGGACCTCCGCCGCTAAGTGAGCTGGATTCCCGCCTGCGCGGGAATGACAAGGGTTAGGCATTCTCTTTCCATTCGCGCAGCATATGCTTGGCGATCTGGAGCTGGAGAATCTGCGTCGTGCCTTCGTAGATGCGGTAGATGCGGGCATCGCGGAAGAAGCGTTCGGCGTCATATTCGGCGAGGTAGCCCGCGCCGCCGTAAATCTGCACCACGCGGTCTACCACCCGGCCGCACATCTCGCTGGCGAAGACCTTGAAGGCGGCGGCCTTGACCAGAATGTTCTCGCCCCGGTCGGCCCGCGCCGTCACATCGGCCATCATCGCTTCGGCGGCGTAGATCTCGATCTCGCTGTCGGCGAGCATCGCCTGGATCAGCTGGAAGTTGGCAATCGGCTCGCCGAAGGCCTTGCGCTCATTGGCATAGCGCAGCGCCGAATCGAGCGCCCGCCGTGCGTATCCGGCCGCCGCCGCGCCGACGGAGATGCGCCCATTGTCGAGGCTCTTCATCGCGAAGACGAAGCCCTTGCCGGTCTCCCCGCCCAGCAATGCATCGCCCGGCACGCGGACATCGTCGAGCATGATGTCGGCAATATGCGATCCGCTCTGCCCCATCTTCTTGTCGGGGCTGCCGGTCGAGACCCCCGGCGCGTTCATCGGCACCAGAAAGGCGGACACATGCGCGTTCTTGGGCAGCGCTTCCTTGTTTGTGCGCGCCATGATCAGCGCGACTTCGGCATGGGGCGCGTTGGTGATGTACCGCTTGGTGCCGTTCAAGATCCAGCCATTGCCATCCGGGTCGGGCGTGGCGGTGGTCGCGAGCCCGGCGCTGTCGCTGCCCGAACCCGGCTCGGTCAGGCCGAAGCAGGCGATGCGGCCTTCCGCGATCTTCGGATACCATTCAGCCTTCTGCGCCTCAGTCGCGCCGTTCTTGAGCGCGCTCGCGAACATGCCGACATTGATCGAGAAGATCGACCGGTAAGCGGGTGCGGCATAGGCCATGATGTTCACCACGCGGGCGTACTGCGTCATGTTGAGCCCCGCGCCGCCGAATTCCTCGGGCACGGAGAGGCCGAACAGCCCCATCTCGCGCATTTCCTTGAGGATTTCGTCGGGAATGCGGTCCTCGGCGATGACCTCCGCTTCGGCCGGGATCAGGCGCTCGCGGACGTAACGCTTCAGCTGCTCAGCGAACTGTTCGAAGGTGTCCTCGTCCATACCCGGATTGTGCGCGGGGGTGAGGTTGGCGGGGGCATTCATGGTGAACAATCATCCTTGGGAAGGCAGGCAGGCAGGCTGGCCTGCTCGCGCCTAATTGCGCGGAGCGGCCGCGTCGCCTGTCATTTCGGCAGGGGCTGGCGCAGGCGTTTCCGAGGGCAGAACCTCGGGCGGCAGGCGGCGCTCGTCCAGCATCGCGGCTGCATCCTCGAGCGCCTTGGCCTCACCCGCGCTGACCCCGCCAGGCGCGCTCGCCCCCTCGCCCCCGCACGCAGCGAGGGTGAGGGCGAGGCCCGCAGCGATTGGCCAGCGCGGCATTGCGCGGCTTACTCGGCCGGGGTTTCAGCCGCGGCCGAGGCTTCGGCAGCGACATTGGCGGCAGCTTCGGCCGATTGCTCGGTGGTGGCCACGGTCTCGGCATCGGTCGCAGGCGCGTCAGTGGCGGTGGCGGACGGATCGGCCACCGGGACTTCGGCGATCGGCGCAAGCGCGCTGTCGGCGGGCATTTCCACGGTATCGGCGCTCGCCTCGGTCGAGGCATCATCGGCGCTGCCGCAAGCGGCGAGCATCAGGGCGGCGCCAGCAAGGGCGGTGAAGGGTGCAGCTTTGCGCATCGGGTGTGTCCTCTCGTCGGTGACGTTATGGTGGGGGTTTAGCCAAGGCTTGGGGGATACGCCAAGCGGCAAATGGTGCCTTAACCATTGTCGGTTAGGCTGCCGCGCATGACCCGCAAGCAATCTCTCGCGATATCCGCGCTTGTCGCTGCCGCTGCTACTGCCGCGCTGCCTGCCGCCGTGCTGCTCGCCCAGCCTGTTCCCGCTGCCTTCACCGTGGCCGAGACCGGGCGCAGTTATGGCACTTTGCAGGAGGCGGTGAACGATATCGGCAATAGCCGCGCCACGATCCGCATCGCGCCCGGCACCTATCGCCAATGCGCCGTGCAGGAAGAGGGCGTGATCATCTACGAAGCCGCCGAGCCTGGCACCGTCACGCTGGCCGGCCGTGCGTGTGAGGGCAAGGGCTCGCTGGTGCTGCGCGGGACCGGTGCAGAGATTCGCGGGCTCACCTTCAGCAACATCAATGTCGAAGATGGCAACGGCGCAGGCATCCGGCTGGAAGCGGGCGCGCTGAATGTCGCCTATGCCCGGTTCGAGAACAGCCAGCAGGGCATCCTGAGTGCCGCCGATCCTTCGATCCGGGTGTACATTACCCGCTCGACCTTCACTGGGCTCGGCACCTGCGAGAACGACGCGGGCTGCGCGCATTCGCTCTATATCGGCGATATCGGCTCGCTCACTGTGCGCGAAAGCCGGTTTGAGCGCGGCACCGGCGGCCACTACCTGAAAGCGCGCGCCACCGAGATCGTGATCGAGGGCAACAGCTTCGATGACGCCAATGGGCGCACCACCAATTACATGATCGATCTGCCCGCAGGCAGCGTCGGCCGGATCGCCGACAACTGGTTCGTGCAGGGGCGCGACAAGGAGAATTACTCGACCTTCATCGCGCTGGGGGCCGAAGACCTGCTCCACCCCTCGGACGGGCTTCAGGTGGTGAACAACGAAGCCCGCTTCGTCCCCGGCCTGACCCGCCAGACCGCCTTCTTCGCCGACTGGACGGGATCGCGGATCGTGATGCAGGGCAACAAGCTTGCGGCGGGGATCAAGCAGTACGAGCAGCGCTAGATCAGCAAATGCCCTGACCGGTCGCGCTTGGTCGCCAGATAGCGGGCGTTGTGCGGGTTTTCAGGGAGCTGGTGCGGTACGCGTTCGGTGACCGTGATGCCTGCGGCTTCAAGGGCGGTGACCTTCGCCGGGTTGTTGGTCAGCAGGCGGATTGTCCGCGCCCCCAGCAGTTCCAGCATCCGCGCCGCCACCGGGAAATCGCGGGCCTCGTCAGGCAGGCCGAGGCGCTGGTTGGCCTCGACCGTGTCGAAACCCTGATCCTGCAAGCGGTAGGCGCGCAGCTTGTTGACGAGGCCGATCCCGCGCCCCTCCTGCCGCATATAGAGCAGCACGCCCCACCCGCCTGAGTCCTGCGCCTCATGCGCCATCGCGTGGAGCGCAGCGTCGAGTTGCGGGCCGCAGTCGCATTTGAGGCTGCCGAGGATGTCGCCGGTGAGGCACTCGGAATGGAGCCGCACCAAGGGCTGGCGATCGCCCGATTGCTTGCCGATGACCAGTGCCACGTGTTCGCGCAGGTCGGCGGCTGAACGGAAGGCGACGATCTCGGCCTCCTCGCAGGCGCTGACCGGCAGGCGCGCGCGGGTGACGATCTTCAGCGCTCCGGCGGCGGAATAGGCGGCCAGATCGCTGACGGCGACCGGCACCGCCTCGCCTGCATCCACCGGGTCGACCAGAAAAGCGGGCAAGATCCCCGCAATCCGCGCCAATTCCAGCGCGGCGCGGGCCGATTCTTCCCAGTCCAGCGTCACCGCCTTGAACGGGCCTTTCAAGGGATTGCCCAGATCGAGCGCCGGATCGGCAATCGGCAGGGCATCGCGCATGGTGAAATCCTCACCCCCGGCAATCAGCACAGGCGCGTGCGGCACGGCAGCTTCGCGCTGGTTGGCGAGTTTCAGGGTTGCGGCGCGGGCGGCGGAGATCAGCATCCGCGGCGCGCTTGCCCCTTGGGCGATGGCGGTTTCGACCGGCAGCAGCACCGGCCCACCCTCAAACGCCAGCGGCCAGCCGTGGCGCAGCGCGTCCACCGCTTGCGCCGCGCGGCGGGACGGGGACGGCGGCTCGCTCAGAGGTCGAACTCCGTGACCAGCGGCACGTGATCGGACGGCTGCGTCCAGCTGCGCGCATCCTCCAGCACACGGTGCGCCGTCGCTTGGCGGGCGAGTTCGGGCGAGGCCCACATGTGATCGAGGCGGCGGCCCTTGTCGTTCTCCTGCCAGCCCGGATTGCGATAGCTCCACCAGGAGTAATAGCGCGCCGGAGCGGGCACGTGCTGACGCCCGAGATCGACCCAGCCGTGCGCGTCCTGAAACCGGCCCAGCGTCTCCACCTCGATCGGGGTGTGGCTGACGACCTTGAGGAGTTGCTTGTGGCTCCACACATCGCTTTCGAGCGGTGCGATGTTGAAATCGCCGACGATCAGCGTGGGGCGGTCGAGCCTATCGGCCCACTTTGTCATCCGCCCGAGAAAATCGAGCTTCTGGCCGAACTTGGGGTTCACCGCGCGATCCGGCACATCGCCGCCCGCAGGGACATAGACGTTCTCGACCAGCAGATCCTTGCCCAGCACTTCGACCCCGATGTGCCGCGCTTCGCCATTGTCCTGCCAGTCGTGACGGGTGACTTCGCGGATCGGCACGCGGCTGACGGTGGCGACGCCGTGATAGCCCTTCTGCCCGCTCACCGCCTGATGGGTGTAGCCTAGCTCCGCGAGCGCCTCGGCCGGGAACAGGTGGCTCTCGCACTTGATCTCTTGCAGACACAGGATGTCGGGCGCGGCCTCCGTCAGCAGCTTTTCGATCAGGCCCACGCGCAGGCGGGCAGAATTGATGTTCCAGGTGGCGACGGTCAACATGGACGCGGACTTAGGCACGGACGGCTCTAAAATCCAGCGGCGTGGGTGCAGAACGTCCCTTTACCGTCACATCGGCAACCGATAGCGCGCATCGTAAGGAGAACCCCGATGACCACGACCCGCGCGATGATCGCTCTGCTGGCCACAGCCCTGCCCCTCGGCGGGTGTGTGACCACCATTAACACGAATGGCGCTACCGGCTACAGCGATGCGCGTCCCGCTCCGATGGCTGAGGCCGCTGCGCCGAAGCAGGCGAAGAACGTGATCCTGTTCATTGGTGACGGCATGGGCATCTCCACCATCACCGCCGCGCGCATTTACGAAGGGCAGAAGCGCGGGGAGACGGGGGAGGAAAACCGCCTCAGCTTCGAAAAGTTGGATAACCTCGCGCTGGTCAAGACTTACAACACCAATGCGCAGGTGCCCGATAGCGCCGGCACCGCGACTGCGATGCATTCGGGCCTGAAGACCCGCATCGGGGTGCTCGGCATCGGTCCGGACGCGGAAAAGGGCGTGTGCAAGGATGCGCTCGCCCACCCCTTGCCCTTGCTGGGCGAGGAAGTGAAACAGCGCGGCCTCGCGCTCGGGATCGTCACCACGACGCGCCTGACCCATGCGACTCCGGCCAGCGTCTATTCGCGCAGCGCGGATCGTGACTGGGAAAGCGACACCAACATCCCCGCCGACCAGCAGGGGCAGGGCTGCAAGGACATTGCGCTGCAATTGGCAGAGAGCCAGTTCGACGTCGCGCTCGGCGGCGGCACCGCGGTGTTCTACGGCAAGGACAAGGAGCGCAGCGGCCGCCGGATCGATGCCGGGGCCGATTTGCCCAACCAGTGGGCCGCAAGGAATGGCGGGACCGTCGTCAAGACCGCCGCAGAATTGGCCGCCGCGCCGATGGACAAGCCGGTGCTCGGGTTGTTCAACCCCAGCCACCTGACCTTCATGGCCGACCGCAAGGCGGATTCGCCCGAGCCCACCCTCACCGACATGACGGCGCAGTCCATTGCGCGGCTGAAGTCCGATCCCGACGGCTACTACCTGATGGTTGAAGGCGGACGAATCGATCACGCGCACCACGCCGGGCAGGCGGGCTATGCGCTGGAAGAGGCGGTCGAGTTTGCCCGCGCGGTGCAATATGCGGTCGACAACACCGATCCTGAGGAAACGCTCATCATGGTGACGGCGGATCACAGCCACGTCTTCACGATCGCGGGCTATCCGCAGCGCGGGAACGACATCCTCGGGCTGGTCGTCCCGCCGAAGGGCAATGGCGAGGATGGCGGGGACGGCTCATCGCCCCTGCTGGCTGCGGACGGCAAGCCCTACACCACCTTGGGCTATGCCAACGGGCCGGGCGGGTTGCTGGCCAAGAAGCACGGCGAAGACGATGATGACCACGATCACGGCCGCCCGATGCCCGAAACCGGGATCAAGGCCCGCCAGCAGGCGCTGGTGCCGCTCGGCAGCGAGACCCACGGCGGTGAGGACGTCGCCCTGTTCGCCACCGGCCCCGGCGCCAACCGCGTGCGCGGCGTGATTGAACAGAACGTGATCTACGCGATCATCCGCAAGGCGCTGGGCTGGGAGGAGTAAGGGGAAAGATTGTTTTCTCGTGCTGACCGGCGGGCGTAGCCACGCCGCAAGGCCGACTGGCCGCCCGCAGCGATGCGGCCTTAAGGCCGCATGAGCAAGGATTTCGCGCGCCGGAGGCGTGCGCAAACAAAAAACACCCGAAACACCAAAAAACCCTCGACCCGGGGGCGGTGGGTCGAGGGTTCCATGGAGCGTTCGTCACGCTTGTACAAGGCAGGCCCAATTCCGAAGGGTGGGCAACAGGGGGGAAACCTCCCTTCGAGCCGCCTTGTTGAGAATGATTAGCCCGTCCCGGCTTTCATTCACATGAACACGCGCCGAGTTTTGTCGCGTTCTTACAACAGCTCGCCGTGGCCCCGTTCATCCCGGACGACGAGTGGAGCGGCGCGGGTCCTTGAAGGTGAACGTGCTGTCGGCCACCGTTACGCCGTAACGCTGGTTGGACAGCACCACCTTGGTGCGATTGTTCTGCGCATCGAGCGCGACCCAGTGGGTCAGCTGCAAACCGCCGGGCGCCGCAGGGTTCTTCGTGAAGATCAGCGTGATCATCCCGAATTCGGGCTTCTTGGGATCGCGCACTTCGACGCTCAGCACATTGGGATTGCTGGTCGGCACCATCTTGCCGAACTTCTTCACATCGCGATCAGGATCGAACAGCGCGCCCAGCGGCGAATTGCCAATCGGCCAGCGTTCGACCTGATTCACCTCGTAATCGATCACGTAAAGCGACTTGCCGTTCGAAATGACGAGAAAATCGGCGTCCTTGCCATAGTCGAAGCGGATCTTGCCGGGGCGCTTCAGCGTCATCTGCCCGCGCAGGGTCGCGCCCTGGCGGTCGGTCTGCGTGAAATCGGCCTTCATGGTGGAAATGCCACGCAGCGCGCCGACCACCTTGTCGAGGTTGGTGGCGGACTGGGCCGAAGATTGCGCCGCAGCCGGAGCGGTCAGCGGGGCAGTGCCGACAGGGGCAAAGCCGAGCGCCAGCGCACCGGCCCCAAGGCCAATGGCGAGCGTGCGAAGAGAAGCGGTAGGTGTTTTCATGCCGATGCGCCTAAGGACGCGGGCTTGAACTGTCGATGAATTACCGCGCCCCGCCATCAGGCCGGGCGCGGAAGCCAGATCTTACTTGATCTTGGCTTCCTTGAATTCAACGTGCTTGCGCGCCACGGGATCATACTTCCGGAAGCTCATCTTCTCGGTGATGTTGCGCGGGTTCTTCTTGGTCACGTAGAAGAAGCCGGTGCCCTCGCTCGAGACGAGGCGGATCTTGACGGTGGTGGGCTTCGCCATGGCGGGTTCCTGTCAACTGGGTCGGCCCGGCGATTGCTGTCCGCAGGGCTAAAAAAGCAAATAGCGGCGCGCCCGGAAGGCCCGGCACACCGCCACATGGGCGCGCCATTCGCCGATTCACGGGGAAAAGTCAAGGCGAGGTTGGGCGTGTGCTTACCAGTCCGAACTGCTGGGCTTGCCGCGATTGGCTTTCACTGTGCCGCGCACCTTCTTGACCTTGAGCCGCTCCGTCTTGCCCACACGGTTGAGGCGGGTCTTGGCCCGCCGTTTGGGCTCGGTCTGGGCCTCCTCCAGCAGCGCCGCCAGCTTGACGCGCGCGTCCTGCCGGTTGGCCTCCTGCGTGCGGTGCGCCTTGGAATTGATGATCAGATCGCCGTTCCCCGCCAGCTTCGCGCCCGCCAGCGCCCGCAGCCGCGCGAACACCGGGGGTGACAGGCGCAGCGCGTAGATGTTGACCCGCAGCTCAACCTCGGTCGCGACCTTGTTGGCGTTCTGCCCGCCCGGGCCGGAGCCTGCGAGAAAGCTCTCGCTCGCCAGCCGGATCGCGCGGGCGCTTAGCGGTTCGGGCGATTCGTCATCCATCTGTCGTCCCGTCATCCTTCGCCCCGAGAGCGAGGAAATCGAGCGGCAGGGCAGCGCGCGCTTCGATCGCGGGCTTGCCGGGGCGGGTGACGGTCAGGCTCTCGGCGTGGAGCATGGTGCGCTTGGCACCCGGCGCATTGCCCGCGCCATAGATCGGATCGCCCAGCAGCGGGAGGCCGAGGCCCGCCAGGGCATGGACCCGCAGCTGGTGGGTGCGACCGGTTTCGGGGCGGAAGCGAATCAGGCTGTGCGGCCCAAGCTCGCCCACCAGCTCCCAATGCGAGACGGCCGGCTTGCCCTTCCTGGCCGGGATCATCCGCCAGCCCTTTTCCGCCGAGCTGATCTTCGACAGCGAAAGCTCGATCGTCCCTTGTGTGCCCTGCGGATGCCCGGCGAGGATCGCGAGATAGGTCTTGCCCACCAGCCGCTCCTCGAACGCCTTGTTGAACCGCGCGAGCGACTTGGGATTGCGGGCGAGCAACAGGCAGCCGCTCGTATCGGTGTCGAGCCGGTGCGCCGCGACCGGGGGACGCTGGAAGCCGAACTTCAGCCGCTCAAGGTGGTCTTCGAGGCAAATTCCGCCCTTGCGCGGCCGATCGACCGACATGCCCGAAGGCTTGTCGATCACCAGCGCTTCGCCGTCTTCGTAGAGGATTTTGATATCAGCCATGGGCCCCACTAACCGCTCGGCCGATGCTTGTCTAAGCCTGTCCTGAGCGGGCGTGGTTCAGACCAGCTTCGCCCGCATCAATCCGCGCAGGGCATTGCCGATCCAGAAGCCGCTGGCGAGATCATCGAGCGTCAATTCCGCCTCGCGCGCCTTGCCGTCGCTGAGCAGATGTTCGCGCAGCACGCCGGGGAGCAGGCCGAGGTGGGCGGGCGGGGTCAGCAGCACGCCGCCGGGCCCATCAGCAAAGACGCAAGTGAAGCTGCCTTCGGTGACGAGGCCATCTCCCCGCACCAGCAGCGCTTCGCCCGCGCCGAGGCTGCGGGCGGCGGCCAATGCGTCCTCGTAGAAGCCGCGGTCCGAGGTCTTGTGCATCAGCCGCCAGTCCGACGGGTCGAGCGGATTGCGCAGCGCTGCGACCTTCACCGGCTCGCCCAAAGGCGCGGGCAGCGGCCCGGTTTCCAGCGCGCTCGCCCCAGAGCGCGACACCAGCAACCGCACGCGCGCCTGGGCGTCGAGTTCAAAGCACAGTGCCTGGATGTGGTTGCGCAGAGCATGGCGATCAAAGGCAAAACCCAGCGCAGCAGCACTCGCCTTCATCCGCGCGAGGTGGAGTTCCAGCAGCACAATCCCGCTCTCCGGTTCGAACCGCATTGTCTCGATCAGATCGCATTGCGGCGCAGCGAGGCCGAGCGCGGCGCGGCGCAGGAAGCCGGCCTTCACCTCGCACTCGCGCCGTTCGGACAGCGCATCACTATCCGCGACAATTGCCGAGCCGATGCCGAGCACCGCTGATCCTTGCCCGTTCTCGATCGGTGTCAGGCGCAGCGTGCGGATCGCGACATTGAAGGCGGCATTCCCGTCAGCATCGATCCGGCCAATCGCCCCGCAATAGGGCCCGCGCGCATCACGCTCGACCTCGCCCAGCAGTTCCATCGCCCGGATCTTCGGCGCGCCGGTGATCGAGCCGCAGGGGAACAGCGCCCGCACCAGATCCATCGCGCCCTTGCCAGGGCTGAGCCGCGCGCGGACGGTCGAGACCATCTGGTGCACCGTCGGATAGCTTTCGACGGCGAAGGGCGCATCGACATGGACGCTCCCGGCTTCCGCGACGCGCGACAGATCATTGCGCATCAGATCGACGATCATCAGGTTCTCGGCCCGGTCCTTCACGGAGGTGGCGAGGTCGTCTGCTAGCGCCGCGTCTGCCGCAGGTTCCGGGCTGCGCGGGCGCGTGCCCTTCATCGGCTTCACCTTCGCCTCCGCGCCATTGAGCGCGACGAACAGCTCAGGCGAGAAGCTCAGCAGCCAGTGTGAGCCGTCGAAGATCAGCCCGCCATACCCTGCCGCCGCTGCATCGCGCAGCGCGGCATAGAGCCCGACCGGATCGCCGCGAAAGGAACCGGAGAGCGGGTAGGTGAGGTTCGCCTGATAGATGTCGCCCGCGTGGATCGCCTCGCGCAATTCATTGAACGCCGCTTCGTATCCGCCGGGGGAGAGCTGCGGCTCCATCGGGCCGAGCGTGCCGGTGCCCTCCGCCCGCGCGGCGAGCCAGCCGGGCATATCGCCCGCCGCAATCCGCGTCGGCGCATCGAACAGGCCTAGCCACACCAGCGGCCCTGCGGCCCCGCTGCGCGCGGCGGCGAGGCCTGCCAGCTTAGGCTCCAGCGCGAGGCCCGCTTCATAGGCGATATAGCCTGCCAGCGATCCGCCCTGCGCCATGCGAGCAGCCTCCGCTGCGGCCAAAACGCTGTCCACTTCATCCGGCCGATGCGCCACGAACAGCGCACGCGGGGCTTCGTACAGCAGCGCGTCGGCAGCCGTCTCTCCAGCGCGGGCATCGTCAAGCAGCACGAAAGGCGTAGTCTGACCCATGCCGGTTAGCCTTAGCCAAATGTGCGCCGCTGTCGAGAACTTGACCGCTGCGGGCGGCCCCTGCACATCAGGGCCTGACAGAGTTTTACGGGGATCAGAAATGGGCGAGCAGGCAGGCGATATCTATCTGGGGCTGGGGTCGGACGGATCGCGCCAAGCGCTCGCGCTGAGCCGGTCGAACCGCCACGGGCTGATCGCGGGCGCGACCGGCACCGGCAAGACCGTGACCCTGCAAGGCATCGCCGAGAGCTTCTCCAAGGCGGGCGTGCCGGTGTTCGTTGCCGACGTGAAGGGCGATCTGTCGGGCATCGCCATGCCGGGCTCGCCCACCTTCA
>VFQO010000525.1_pt1 | contig 40175 bp, 31 predicted proteins | sample 3512331 | NCBI WGS metagenome assembly VFQO01 (sample SAMN10412371, study PRJNA504923) | tailings metagenome | isolation source: Replicate 3 from Balatoc abandoned mine | place: Philippines: Itogon, Benguet | collected 2017-08-28 | reverse complement strand
GTGTCGGACAGGAATTCGCCGTGATAGCCGATCAGGCCGCGCGACGGGCCGCTGAAGGTGATGCGGGTCTTGCCGCCGCCCGACGGGCGCATGTCGGTGAGGTCGGCTTTGCGGACCTGCATCTTTTCGACCACCGTGCCGCTATGTTCGTCATCGACGTCGATGACGACGGTTTCATAGGGTTCGGTGCGCTTGCCATTCTCGTCCTCGCCGTACAGCACGCGCGGGCGGCTGATGCCGAGTTCGAAGCCTTCGCGGCGCATCGTTTCGATGAGCACGCCGAGCTGAAGCTCGCCGCGGCCGGCGACTTCGAAGCTGTCCTTGTCGGCGCTTTCGGTAATGCGGATCGCGACGTTGGTTTCGGCTTCGCGAAACAGGCGGTCGCGGATCATGCGGCTCGTCACCTTGCTGCCCTCGCGCCCCGCCATCGGGCTGTCGTTGACGGCAAAGCGCATCGACAGCGTCGGCGGGTCGATCGGCTGCGCGGCGATCGGCGTGCTAACGCTGGTGTCGGCGATGGTGTTGGCGACGGTCGCCTGCGCGAGGCCCGCGATCGCGACGATGTCGCCCGCGCGGGCTTCCTCGACCGGAACGCGCTCGAGCCCGCGGAACGCGAGCAGCTTCGACGCGCGGCCGGTCTCGATCACCTTGCCGTCCATGTCGAGCGCGTGGATCGGCTGATTGACCTTGATCGTCCCCGACTGGACGCGGCCGGTCAGGATGCGGCCGATGAAATTGTCGCGGTCGAGCAGGGTCGCGAGGAAGGTGAACGGGCCGTCTTCGGGCAGGCCGGGTTCGGGGACGTGACGGACGATCGTCTCGAACAGCGGCGTCAGGTCGCCCTCGCGCGCCTCCGGGCTTTCCGAGGCGTAACCGCCGCGGCCCGAGGCGTAGAGGATCGGGAAATCGAGCTGCTCGTCATTGGCTTCCAGGGTCAGGAACAGTTCGAACACTTCGTCGAGCACTTCGGCGGCGCGCGCGTCGCTGCGGTCGATCTTGTTGACGACGACGATCGGCTTCAGGCCGAGCGCGAGCGCCTTGCCGGTCACGAACTTGGTCTGCGGCATCGGGCCTTCGGCGGCGTCGACGAGCAGGATGACGCCGTCGACCATGCTCAGGATCCGCTCGACCTCGCCGCCGAAATCGGCGTGGCCGGGGGTGTCGACGATGTTGATCCGCGTCAGGTTGGCACCTTCGCCCCACTCGACGCTGGTGCACTTCGCCAGGATGGTGATCCCGCGCTCTTTTTCGAGGTCGTTCGAGTCCATCGCACGCTCTTCGACACGCTGATTGTCGCGGAACGTGCCCGACTGACGGAACAGCTGGTCGACGAGGGTGGTTTTTCCATGATCGACGTGGGCGATTATGGCAATATTGCGCAGAGACATGCGGGAACGGGCCTTGGATAGGGAGGGGGCAGCGTTCGGAGCGCCGCGAAACGCCGCGCCCCTAACAGAATGGGTGCTGCGGCGCAACATGATTGCCGAAGTGGTCGAAGGTGCCACGTAGCGTGACCCCGCCAACGCAAAGTTTCAATAATTATTGAAACTTTAGAAATTACCGGATATGGCATCGGTATGGATCTGTCCCCCGCCCCCGACTCGCGCCCGGTTTCTCCAGCGGCCTCCCCATCCCCGCCGTTCCGGCTCTCCCCGCTTGCGCAGGCGTTTGTCCTGCATTTCGGCGAGATGGGGAGCCGCTGGGGGATCAACCGAACCGTCGGCCAGATTTACGCGATGCTGTTCCTGGCCGACGCGCCGCGCCACGCCGAGGAGATCAGCGAGGCGCTGAGCCTATCGCGCGGCAGCGTGTCGATGGGGCTGAAGGAGCTGGCGAGCTGGAACCTGATCCAGCTGCGCCACGCCCCCGGCGACCGCCGCGACTATTACGAGACGCCGCGTGACGTGTGGGCGATTTTCCGGACCTTGGTCGAGGAACGCAAGAAGCGCGAGATCGACCCGACGCTGACGACGCTGCGCGCGCTGATCATGGAACCCGCCGTCGATCCTGCCGACCGCTTTGCACAAGAGCGGATGGCGGCGATGCACGAACAGATCGAGCTGCTCACCGACTGGTATGCCGAAATGCAGCGGCTCGACAACGAGCGGCTGCTCCAGCTGCTGCGGCTCGGCGAGCGCGTGGTGAAGGCGCTGGAGTTCAAGGATCGTATGCTCGGCCGCGGCAAGGCGGCAGCGACGGAGGCCGACCATGGACGCGCTTGACCCGCTGATCCTCGCGCGCATCCAGTTTGCCGCGAACATCAGTTTCCACATCCTGTTCCCGACGATCACCATCGCCTTGGGCTGGGCGCTGCTCGGCTTCAAACTGGCGTATAACCGGACCAAAGACGGCGCGTGGATGGATGCCTATCGCCTGTGGGTGAAGGTCTTTGCCTTGAGCTTTGCGATGGGCGTCGTCTCCGGCATAACGATGAGTTTCCAGTTCGGCACCAACTGGCCGGGCTATATGGAAAAGGTCGGCAATATCGCGGGACCGCTGCTTGCCTATGAAGTGCTCACCGCCTTTTTCCTCGAGGCCGTGTTCCTCGGCATCATGTTGTTCGGGTTCAGCCGGGTGCCGAACTGGGTCCACACGCTCGCGACCTTCCTGGTCGCCGCCGGAACCACATTGTCGGCGTTCTGGATCATCGTGCTCAACAGCTGGATGCAGACCCCGGCGGGTTACGAGATCCGGGACGGCGTCGTCCATGCCACCGATTGGTGGGCGATCATCTTCAACCCGTCGATGCCATACCGGCTGACGCATATGCTGATCGCATCGGCGCTGACCGTCGCGTTCCTGATTGCCGGGATGTCGGCGTGGCGCTGGCTGAAGGACGGCGGCGGCGACGGCGTGCGGCGCACCCTGAAGGCCGCGGTCTATGCGGCGGCGCTGCTGATCCCGGTGCAGATTTTCGTCGGCGACATGCACGGGCTCAACACGCTGGAGCATCAGCCGCAAAAGATCGCCGCGATGGAGGCCAATTGGGAAACGCGCAGCCATGTGCCGCTGGTACTGTTCGCGATCCCCGACGAGGCAGCGCGCACCAATCATCTGGAAGTCGCGGTGCCGTCGGGCGCCAGCCTGATCCTGAAGCACGAGGCGGCGGGGGTCGTCCCGGGGCTGAACGATTATACGGGCAACCACCCGCCCGTCGCGCCGCTGTTCTTTGGGTTTCGGATCATGGTCGGGATAGGTGTCGCGATGCTGGCGCTGTCGTGGTTCGCGGCGTGGACGATCCGCCGCCGCGGGGTCGATGCGATGCCGCGCTGGCTGGCTTATGCGCTGGTCGCGATGACCTTCAGCGGCTGGGTCGCGACGCTCGCGGGCTGGTATGTCACCGAAATCGGCCGCCAGCCGTGGCTGGTCACCGGCGTGCTCAGGACCGCCGACGCGGTCGGCCCGGTCGGCAGCGCGATGGTCGCGAGTTCGCTGACGCTGTATCTGGCGGTCTATGCGGTGCTGCTCACCGCCTATATCGCGGTGCTCTACCGCCTTGCACGGCTCGGCAAGGCGGCGCCCGAAGGCAAGCCAATGTTCCCGCTGCCCGGGGTCGCCGAAGGTCCGGCCGAACCGCAATCGGAGGCAACCGCATGACCCCGTTCATCGATCCCTGGTGGCTGCCGGTGATTTTTGCCGGACTGATGGGGCTGTCGATCCTGCTCTATGTCATCCTCGACGGCTATGACCTTGGCGTCGGGATGCTGTCGCGATTGGAGAAGGACGAAAACCGCGACCTGATGGTCGCCTCGATCGGGCCGTTCTGGGATGCGAACGAGACCTGGCTGGTGCTCGGCATCGGGTTGTTGCTGGTTGCCTTTCCCATCGCCCACGGGCTGATCCTGACCCAGCTCTACCTGCCCGTCGTGCTGATGCTGGTCGCGCTGATCCTGCGCGGGGTCAGTTTCGAGTTTCGCGCCAAGGCGCCGCCCGAGCATAAGCAGCGCTGGGATCACGCGTTTTTCGCCGGGTCGCTGCTTACCGCGCTATGCCAGGGCTATATGCTGGGCGCCTATGTGCTGGGGTTCGACCAGAGCCTGGCTGCGGTGCTGTTCTGCCTGCTCGCCGCGCTGGGGCTGGTCGCGGGCTATATCTTCGTCGGCGCCTGCTGGCTGATCTACAAGGTCGAGGGCGATTTGCAGAAGCGCGCGGTACGCTGGGCCGAGGTCAGCTTGTGGGCGACCGCGCTGGCAATGGCGATCATCTCGATCGCGACGCCGCTCTTGTCGGAGCGCATCTTCGACCGCTGGTTCCGCCTGCCCGAAATCATCGCGCTGCTGCCGATCCCCATCGCCGCCGCGACCCTGTTCATCGGCCTCGCGATCTTCCTGCGCCGACCTTTGCGTGCCAAGGACGAGCTGTCATGGGTGCCGCTGGCGGTCGCGGGCATCCTCTTTGCGCTGGGTTTCGTCGGCATCGCCTACAGCTTTTACCCCTTTCTCATCGCCGACCGGCTCGACATCTGGCAGGCGGCGGCGAGCCCCGAGGCGCTGAGCATCATCCTGATCGGGGCGCTGTTCGTGCTGCCGGTGATCTTGGGATATTCGGTGCTGGCGCACTGGATTTTCCGCGGGAAGGCGACGCATTTGAGTTATGAGTAGGGGATGGCGGTTTTGGGGTGGGAGGCGGACTTAACCAAACCGTCGCCCCCGCGAAGGCGGGGACCGCTAGCGGCCTATTCCTACGCTGCTCCGTAAACCGACTGCGGCCCCCGCCTTCGCGGGGGCGACGTCTTACTTCGGCCGGTAACCGCCACTCTCAATTCGTCACCCCGGACTCGATCCGGGGTCCACGAGGCCATGCACCGCCCGCCGCTGAGAGGGCGTATGGATCCCGGATCAAGTCCGGGATGACGATGAAAAAAGGGTTCGCAATTCGGCGATCCCAGACCCTCCTCACCCCGCCCCGACGCGCGCCATTTCGGAGCGCAGGCGTTCGGCGTCGAAGGCGTGTTGCGCGAATTTGCCGCCGCGTTCGACCCAGAACAGGAAGAGATGCGCCGACCATTGGTTGGGGTTGGGTGCGGTGCGGCCGTGGCGCAGATCGATGCCGCGGTACAGCACCGCGTCGCCCGGCTGCATGTCGATCGCCGCGAACGGTTCGTCGCCGAAATCGTCGACGCACGGCCCCTCGCCCGTCACCGGGACCGAGCCGACCTGGAGCGGCCAGGCCAGCCCGTCGCTATAGGCCAGGGTCAGCGACACGCTGTGCTCGCACGACGGACGGTCCGAATGGACGCGGCAGACGTCGCCTTGGCGATAGATGCGGAAATAATTATAGCTGGGCAGCAGGTCGGCGCCGGTGATTTCGCCGATGATCGGGGTGAGGCCCCATAGGAAGGTCGTGAGCGGGCGGTAGAAATGGCCCGAAATGTCGATCGTCTGCTGGTTCGACAGCGGATGCATCTTGGCAAAGGTGTCGAACGACTTGCCCGCTGCGGTGAGGTCGATCTGAAGCTGTTTGAACAGATTGCTCGCGACCTCGGGCGGCACCAGGCCCCGGATCGCCGCATAGCCCTTGTCCCGATAATCGCCCTCGACTCGCATCGCGATAGTCTAGCGCGGCGGGCAACGTTCCCGAAGCGGGATTTTAGAGCAGCGCGACCAGCCGTTCGATCGCCGCGTCTGCGCCGCGCGCGGCGCGGACCAGATTGGCCTGGAAATCGCCGCCGCTGGCGTCGTTCGCGTCGTCGGTCACCGCCTTGATCGCCGCCCAGGGTTTGCCCAGCCGCGCCGCGGCCTGCGCCACCGCGCCGACCTCCATATCGACGAGCGTCGCGCCGAGCGATGCGAGTTCGGCCGCGGCAGCGGGGCAGGCGATGAAGCTGTCGCCGCTGGCGATCCGCGCGTGCGGCAGGCCGAGGCCGGGGTCGGGCATCGCGGTGAAATGCGCTGCACCGGCCTCCCCCATCGGCCAGTCGCCGGCGCGGTAGCGGCGGAAGGCGCCGGGGTGGGCGGCGCCATAATCATGCTGCACGGCCTCCGCGATCCAGTAAGCGCCGGGCGCGGCGCCGAGCGCGCCGCAGGTGCCGGTCATCAGGACGAAGTCGGCAGCGCGGCCGAGCAAGCCGGCGGCGAGCGCGGCGTTGACCTTGCCGAGGCCGCAGGTGGCGATGGTGATGGCGTGGCCGTGGGCGGTGAGGCGGCGGAGCGGCATGGGATCGGTGCCGCGCGTGCCGGTACCCGCGAATAGGGCGTCGGCTTCTTCTGGGAGCGCGGCGAGGATGAGGAGGTTGGGCATCGGATCGCTGTAGCCCAGTTTGCGACAGAACCAATCCTCCCCATCGGCTTGCGATGGGGAGGGGGACCGTCGCCGAAGGCGATGGTGGAGGGGTGATGCGGTGCTGCACGAACGCCGATGGCGTCGACCCCTCCGTCAGCCCTGCGGGCTGCCACCTCCCCATCGCAAGTCGAGGGGGAGGATCATGGGCTTGCCAACGCCGTTGCACCCCGCCATCGCGCTTCCCATGCTTGCCCGCATTTTCCCCGACCGGTTCGTGCTCATCCTGCTCGGCACGATCCTGCTCGCCAGCTTGCTCCCGGTGCGCGGGGCGGCGGTGCCGGTGGCGCAGGGGGTGTCGATCGCGGCGATTGTGCTGCTGTTTTTCCTCAACGGGGTACGCCTGCCGCGCGACGAGGTGTTGCACGGCATCCGCAACTGGAAATTGCAGGGCGGCGCGCTGCTCTTCTGTTTCGGCGGCATGGCGTTGCTTGGCCTCGGCGCGCAGCTCGCCACCGCACCCTTCCTGCCCGCGACGCTGGCGCTGGGGTTTCTGTTCCTCGGCATCCTGCCCTCGACCGTCCAGTCGGCGACGGCGGGGAGTTCGCTGGCGGGGGGTAATGTCGCCGCGAGCGTTGTCGCGGCGGCGCTGCTCAACCTGACCGGGGTCATCGCTTCGCCGCTGCTGTTCGCGGCGCTGGCGGGCAGCGCGGGCGCGATCAGCGGCGCTGCGGCGCTGCGGATCGTGGCGATTTTGCTGCTGCCATTCATTCTGGGGCAGCTGGCGCAGCGCTGGCTGCGGCCGTGGGTGCTGGCGCACAAGGGGCTGACCACCGCCATGGACCGCACCGCGATCGCGGTGGCGGTCTATGTCGCCTTTTCGGCCGCGGTGGTGGCGGGGATCTGGGATCAGCTCGACGGCCGCGAGATCGGCATCGTTGCGGGCGCGGTGGCGCTGCTGTTGATGCTGTCGTTCGGCGGGGCGTGGGCGTTTGGCGCGCTGCTGCGGCTCGCGCGGCCCGACCGCATCAGCCTGCTGTTCGCGGGGGCGCAAAAGAGCATCGCGGTCGGCGCGCCGCTGGCGGCGACGCTGTTCCCGCCCGCGATTGCCGGCATGGTGCTGGTCCCGATCCTGGTCTATCACATGGCGCAGCTGATCCTGTCGGCATGGATCGCGCCGGTTTTGGTGCGGCAGCGGGCAGGTGTAGTGCTTGAATAACACAGAGCGGCATGCCATATAGGCAGGCAGCAAGGGGCTGGAAGGACGAGACATGAGCGAAGTGACGGCAACTGCAACCGTGACCGACGAGCTGAAGCTGACCCCGCCCGATCCGGTGCCGCCGGTGTCGCCCGAAAAGGCCGCCGGACTGGTGCCGCTGTCGGGCGAGCAGAAATCGAAGCTGGAGGAGCGCGTCGACGGCTTTATCGACGATCTGGTCGCGCAGGACGTCAACTCGCCCGCCTTTGGCCAGAAGGTCGACCAGATCACCAACATGGGCCGCAAGGAAATGCTGGAGGCGGCGAACCAGTCGAACCGCTTCCTCGACCGCCCGATCAAGGCGATGGACCGCGACAGCGACATCGGCATGAACCTGATCGAGCTGCGCAACACCGTCGAGCGGCTCGACCCGTCGGCGAACGGCAAGCTGATGTCGAAGCGCGGCCTGCTCGACAAGATTTTCGGCAGCGGCGTCACCAATTATTTCGCCAAATATCGCAGCGCCCAGTCGCATATCTCGGGCGTGCTGACCGCACTCGCCAACGGCAAGGACGAGCTGCTGATGGACAATGCGGCGATCGACGTCGAGCGGCGGAAATTGTGGGAAGCAATGGGCAAGCTGGAGCAGATGGTCCACATCGCCCAGACGCTCGACCGCAAGCTGGAGGAAAAGGCCGCCGAACTCGACGGGGTCGATCCCGCGAAAGCCAAGGTGCTGCGCGAAAATGCGCTCTTCTATGCGCGCCAGCGGACGCAGGATTTGCTCACGCAAATGGCGGTGACGGTGCAGGGCTACCTCGCGCTCGACCTGGTCAAGAAGAACAATATCGAGCTGGTGAAGGGGGTCGATCGCGCCTCGACCACCACCGTCGGAGCGCTGAAGACCGCGATCACCGTCGCGCAGGCGATGACCAACCAGAAGCTGGTGCTCGAACAGATCACCGCGCTCAACACCACCACCGCGAACATCATCGACGGCACGTCGAAAATGCTGAAGGACAATACCGCGCGCATCCACGAGCAGGCGGCGTCGAGCACGATCCCGATGGAGACGCTGCAACGCGCATTCCAGAATATCTATGACACGATGGACGCGATCGACACGTTCAAGCTGAAGGCGCTCGACAGCATGAAGACCACCGTCACCACGCTGGAGGGCGAGGTCGCCAAGTCGAAGGGCTATATCGCGCGCGCCGAAGGGGCGAGCCAGGCACAGGCGAGCGTTGGCGGCGCCGAAAGCCCGCTCGCGTCGCTCGAAGGATGACGGCGGACCGATGAGCATGAGCGAGGTCGACAAGGTCCGGCTGTCCGCGGCGTCGGCGATCGAACGGTCGCGCGAACGCCGCCGCCCGATCGGCACCAAGAGCGTCGCGCTGCGCCGCCAGCATCTGTACAAGAAGCTGGGCCGGGTGCTGGTTGCGGCGGGCGTCGTGCTGCTCGGCGCGGCGGTGTTCGGCCTGCTCGTCCAACCGCTCGGTTTTGTCGGGCTGCTCGCGCTGGTCGTACTCTTGATCGGGGTCGCGGTATTGTTCGGGCGGACGCCCTTTCCCGAACCGCGCCAGGCCGACCTGCCCAAGACCGACTTGAAGCAGCTCGCCGGGCGCACCGAAATCTGGCTGGAGGCGCAGCGGCCGATGCTGCCCGCCCCGGCACGCACACTGGTCGATGGCATCGGGGTGCAGCTCGACCTGCTCGCGCCGCAGCTCCAGACGCTCGACCCCGGCGAACCCGCGGCGGCGAACATCCGCAAGCTGGTCGGCGAGGACCTGCCCGAGCTGGTCGCAGGCTATCAGCGCATCCCCGCCGGGCTGCGCGGCGAAGCGCATGCCGGCCGCACCCCCGACGAGACGCTGGTCGGGGGATTGAAGATGCTGGAAAGCGAGATCGGCAACGCCGCGCGCAGCCTGGCGGCGGGCGAACTCGACAAGCTGGCGACGCGCGAACGCTATCTGCAGCTGAAATATCAGGGCATCGACGACGGCGCGCCGAACGGATAGCGTCCTTGCCAAGTCGCGCAGCGGCGGCCACACAGATACCAATGCCCGATCAGCTGCTCGCCCCCGAAAATGTCGTCTTCAGCGCCGCGCTGTTGCTGATGCTGCTGATCGGCGCCGTGCAGGCGGTGGGGCTGGTCGGCGACGTCGACGCCGATGCCCATGGCGAGGCCGATGGCGATGCGGGGGTTGCCGATAGCTTGCTGGCGTGGGCGGGGATCGGCCGCGTGCCGTTCCTGATGTGGCTGGTGATATTTCTGGCGCTGTTCGGCGCCCTCGGGCTCGGGCTGCAACAATTGATGAACGCGCTCACCGGTGGGCCCGGCAGTAACCTGTTGATGGTGCCGCTCACCGCCGTCGCCGCGCTGCCGGTGGCCGGCGCGGCGAGCCGGGTGGTAGCGCGGATCCTGCCGGGAATCGAAACCACCGCGATCGAACGCGACGAGCTGATCGGGCGCTTCGCCGAAATCAGCATCGGCACCGCGCGCGTCGGCCATCCCGCCCGCGCCCGCGTCACCGATGTGCACGGCCAGCCCCACCAGATCATGGTCGAACCCGACAGCGCCGACCAGATTTTCCAGACCGGCGAGAGCGTGCTGCTGGTAAAACGCGACGGCGACATATTCAAAGCCTTCACCCGCGGCGATTTCTATTTACCCAAGCTCGACTGAGCCTAATATCGACACAGGAGCTTCCAATGACGGGAGCCGAATCGACAGCAACGGGTGGGTTCATGATTGAAATTGCGATTTATGCGGGCATCGGGCTTGCCACGCTTCTTATTCTGGGACTGATCGTCACGCGGCTTTATCATCGCGCGACCAAGGAAATTGCCTTTGTCCGTACCGGATTTCGCGGCGAACGCGTGATCATGAACGGCGGCGCGCTGGTCCTGCCGGTGCTGCACGAAACGATGCCAGTCAATATGAACACCGTGCGGCTGGCCGTCGAACGCAAGAATGTCGACGCGCTGATCACGCTCGACCGCTTGCGCATCGATGTGAAGGCCGAGTTTTACGTCCGCGTCCGCCCCGATGCCGGCGCGATCGGCATGGCCGCGCAGACGCTGGGGCTGCGCACAATGAACCCCGAAGCGCTGAAAGACCTGGTCGAAGGCAAGTTCGTCGACGCGCTGCGCTCGGTCGCGGCGGGCATGACGATGAACCAGCTGCACGAACAGCGCGCGGATTTTGTCCAGAAGGTGCAGCAGGTGAGTTCGAACGACCTGTCGATGAACGGACTCGAACTTGAATCGGTGTCGCTGACCGGGCTCGATCAGACGTCGATCGAGCACTTTAACGCCAACAACGCCTTTGACGCCGAAGGCCTGACCAAGCTGACCGAGCAGATCGAGCTGCGCAAGAAAGCGCGCAACGACATCGAACAGGATACGCGCGTCCAGATCGAAACGAAGAATCTGGAAGCCGACAAGCGCAGCTTCGAAATTTCGCGCGACAATGAATTCGCCCGACTGGAGCAGGAGCGTGAGGTGGAGATGCGCCGCGCCGCACAGGCTGCCGAAATCGCGCGCGAGCAGGCGCAGCGCAACCAGGAGGCGGACAACGCGCGCATCCAGGCCAAGCAGCTGGTCGATGCGAAACAGATCGAGGCCGACCGCGCGATCGAAGAGGCGCGGATCGCACAGGAACAGGCGATCGAACTGGCGCGGCAGGAGCAGCAGATCCTGATCCAGAACAAGAGCCGCGAAGAAAGCCAGGCGCGGGGCGAGGCCGATGCCGCGCGCGCGATCGCGGTTGCGGCCGAGGAACAGGTCGCTACCGCGCGCGAAACCGAAGTCGCCGAACGATCGAAGCGCATCGAACTGATCGAGGCGGCGAAGGAGGCCGAACGCGCCGCAATTTCGGTCAAGGTCGAGGCCGAAGCCGAAAAGGAAGCCGCGGCAAACCGCGCTGCGGCCCTCCGGCTCGAGGCCGAAGGCCAGGCCGAAGCCGAAAAACTGCGCGCCGAAGCCGCGCGCATCCGGTTCGAGGTCGAGGCGGCGGGCCAGCGCGCGATCAACGAGGCGGCGAACCTGCTGTCGTCGGACCAGATTTCGCTGCAAACCAAGCTGGCGCTGCTCAAAGTGCTGCCCGAGGTTGTGCGCGAGGCCGCCAAGCCGATGGAAGCGATCGATTCGATCAAGATCATCCAGGTCGACGGCATCAACCAGACCGGTGGCGGCGGACCGGGCGGCGGCGGAACCGCCGACAATGGCAACCTCGCCAGCAATGCGGTGTCGGCGGCGCTGGCCTATCGCGCGCAAGCGCCGGTGATCGACAGCCTGATGAAGGAACTTGGCTTCGACGGCGGCTCGCTCGACGCGCTGATCCAGGGCGCGGCGGCAAGCGGCACCGGCAGTCCGGCATCGATTGCGCCGAGCGCCAAGGCGCGCAAATCGCGTCCGGCACCGGACCCCGAAATCGAGACTGACTGAACGGGAGCGAGCGGCCCGCTAAGCGCTCCGCCAGCGCTGGGTACCGAACCACAGCAGCAGGATGAGCAGCAGCGGCGAGGCGAGGCCCCAGTGGGTCGAGCGCGCCAGCGGCGCAAAGATCGGTGCCGATGACAGCAGCCACAGCGCCGCGAGCAGCGCCGCGATCGCCAGCGCCTCGAACGCGAAACTGCGCCAAAAGCGCGCGCGGGCGCGGGCATAGGCGGCCTGGGCGTCGATCGCGCGTTCGACCTGGAGCGTGAAATCCCGGTCGCCGGCGCGCCGCGGCGGCGCCAGCATCGCCGCCAGCATCGCGTCCATCGCTGCGTCGTTCGGCGCCGTCATCGGTCCGCTCCTTCGCCGGTCATCTTCTGCGCCTTGGCGCGTCCGCGCAAGACCAAGGATTTGAGTGTGCCGAGCGGCACCCCCATGATCTCGGCCGCCTCGCCATGCGACAAGCCGTGGCCGAAGCACAAGGTAAGCGCGGCGCGTTCCTGCGGCGAGAGCACGGCGAGCAAGCGGTCGGCGTCGATCGCCGCGTCGCTGGCGCCGCGCGGGTCGGTCGACGTCGGCGCGTCGTCGTCGCGGCCGACCAACCCCTCGCGCCGCCGCGCGGTGCGCCGCTGGTCGAGAAACAGCCGCCAGCCGATCCCCATGATCCAGGCCGCATAACTCCCCTGCCCCCGAAAATCGCCCGCACGCTGCCACGCGCGGACAAAGGCTTCCTGCGCCAGATCGTCGGCGTCGCAGCCCGCGGCGCGCGCAAGAAAGGCGCGCAGCCGCCCTTCGTGCCGCAGCACAAGGAGCTGGAAAGCGGCGCGATCTCCCCCGGCAACCCGCTGGTTGAGAGCCCAATCTTCTTCAGCGCTCCCATCATCACGCAGCGCCGCGCTCCTCGGCAGCCGCGGCGCGCGCAAGGCGGCGGCGGACAAGCAGGGCGATGCCGACAAAGATCGGAAACAGCGCGGCGCCGACCGATATGCGGATCAGCTGTTCCTGGCCCTGGATCAGCCCGAAACCGGCCATTGCGAGGCCGATCGCCAGCAACACCAGCGCGTTGCGGTCGTCACCGCCGCTGACCGTTTCCTTGCCGCTCTGCCAGCTGAGATGTTCATAGGGCTTGTTGAGCTTTTCGATCAGCGGGCCGACCGCGTCCGATTTGGCTTCGAGCGCGCGGCGGATCGAACGGTGCAGCATCCACGCGTGGAGCAAACGCGCGAGCAGGAAAAAACCGACGCAGAACAACGCAACGACCGTCACATTTTCGAGCAGGCTGAACAACTGGTCGCTGACCGCCACCAGTTCGGTCGTGGGCGGCGGCGCCGGCATATAAGAGGCGATTTCGCGCGGGCTGATATAGCCCGCGATCTCTTCGGCGCTGATCGATTCCGCAACCGGAACCGAAACCGTCGTCGGGGCGGGCGGGGGCGCCGCAGGGGCGGGCGCGGTGGCGGCGGCGGCCGCAGCGGCAATCAAAAAATTCATCGACATATCTCTCCGTCATACCGCACCGGCATGGTGAAACCACAGGCGGCGGCTTCGGGCAAGGCGGGGATGACCTGCACCGGGGAGCACATATCAACCGCCGCGCGAAGCCGCCGCCCGGACCGGCGCACGCGCCGATCATGGGCTAGACGGGATGAGGATCGGCCTTGGATGCAACGTCGGATATTTTTTCGATCATCGCGATCGGTCAGGACCGCGTCGATTTTTCTGGACTCGATCGAAGTGTCCGTGCGGTAAATCGGCGATGAAATTCAACGCCAAGATCAAACGCAGGGGCATCAATCCCTATGTGATGGTGAGCGCCGCACGCGCCGAGCGAATCAAGGCCGACTGGAAAAAGGCCATGCCGGTTCTGGTCCAGGTGAATGGCAAGCCCGATCCCGCCTGGCCGATCAACATGATGCCGGTGGGCGACGGGCGCTTCTATCTCTATCTGGACGGCGTCGTCCGCAAGGCGTCGGCCACCGATGTCGGCGACGCGGTCGAGGTGACGGTGGTGTTCGACCCAGCCTACCGGCCCGGGCCCCAACATGACATGCCGCCCGCCTTTGCCGCACGCCTCGATGCCGATCATTTGGTCAAGGCGCGCTGGGACGGCCTGCCGCCCAGCCTGAAGAAGGAAATCCTGCGCTATCTCGCCAGTCTGAAATCGGAGGCCGCCCGGCAGCGCAACATAGAGCGGGCGATCCGGGTTATGGGCGGGGCAGCGGAGCGATTTCTGGCCCGCGCGTGGAACGGAGCCAGCGGAGCGAACTTATAACCCCTCGCCGCCCGTCCAGTGCGCGTTGACCAGGCGGCGCGCCAGCGCGCTGACCTGGTTGCGGATGTCGGGGACCGCGACGACTTCCCATAGGTCGCCGCGCGTCATCGGCCCGATCGCGAGAATATGTTCGGACGCATGGCCCTCAGCGTCGATGACATGGCCGTCGCGGTCGATGTCGAGCCCCAGCCGCAAGGCGTCGGGGCGGATCCGCCGTGCCGCCAGCAGGCGCTTGACCAGCGGGTCCGACGAGCGCAGCAGGTCGCCTTGCGGCCCGGTGCAATTGATCATCCGCGCCGCATGGGTGGTGACCAGCGCGTTTTCGCCGCGCGGCCGCCAAGATACCGCGAGCGCGTCGGGTTCGACCGCCACCCCGGCGATCTTGCCGGCGCGGAAGTGCAGTTGCCCCGATGCGACGAGCGCGTCGATCCGGTCGGCGACCTCCGGCGCCAGCCGGTGGCGATGGACATCCCAGAACGGTCGCAGGTGGCGCAGAAAGCGGGCGCGCTTGTCGGCGTCGGCGGCGGCCCACATCATATGAGTGATCGGACGGATCGAATCGACGACGAGCCGCCAGTCGCTGTTCCGCGCCTCGCCGCGCGCCCAGCCGACCAGTTCGGAGAGGTTGGGGGCGGGTTTGGCCAGCACGGGCTTGGGGCGCGGCAGGCCATCGACGTGGCGATGCGGACGCAGGCCGCGCCGCGACAGCGCGACGATCGGCCCGGCAAACCCGCTCGTCGCCAGCCGCAGGATGACGTCGACCGCGGTCAGCCCGGTGCCGACGACCAGCACGGTGGCATCCGCCGCCAGCCCTTCGGTAAAATCGCCGGACCAGGGATCGGCGATGTAACGCCACGAGGGCAGATGCGCGCCAACGATCGCGGGGGGGTCGTGCGGTGGCAGATTGCCGATCGCGAGCACCGCGCGGTCGGCCTCGATCAGCCCGCCGTTGACCAGTCCCAGCGTGACCTGCCCGTCCCGTTCCGCGATGTCGAGCACCTCGTCGTCGACCAGTTTTAACCGCCGCCCATAACGCTCCATCGCCGCGCGCAGCGTTTCGCGCAGATATTGGCCATAGGTGGCGCGCGTCACCAACGCGGCATCGCAGCCGAGCCCGCGCGCCGCCAGCCAGTCGCAGAAATGGTCGGGGCGATCGGCAAAGGCGCTCATGTTGCCCGCGCGAACGTTCAGCAGATGGGTGGTTTCGGTGCTGCTATACGCGACCCCCGCCCCCATCCGGTGCCGGTCGCGTTCGATCAGCAGCACCTCGACATCGGGCTGTTCGAGCAGGTTGATCGCGAGCAGCGTCCCCGAAAAGCCCGCCCCGACGATCGCGACGCGGGTGGCGGTGCGAAACCGCGGGCGCGGCGAATGAAGCTGTGCCGCGATCAACGCGTCACCACGTCACCCGATACGGTAACGCGTTCGAGCGCGCGATATTCGGGCCAGTAATCGCCGACCGCATAATGCTGGGTCGACCGATTGTCCCAGATGCCGATGGCGTTCGGGCTCCAGCGGAACCGCACCTGATATTCGGGCACCTTGATCCGGTCGAACAGCAGCCGGAGCAGGCTGTCGCTTTCTTCCTCGCTGATGCCGATGATGCGGCTGGTGAAGGTGTAATTGACGTAGAGAATCTTCTCGCCCGTTTCGGGATGGGTGCGCACCACCGGATGGCGCACCGGCGGGAAATCGCGCGCCAGCTGGGCGCGTTTTTCCTCGCTCACGCGGCCGCCGAAGCTGCGCACGATGTCATGCTCGGCGTCCAGCCCCGCGATGCGATCCTTCACCGGCTGCGGCAAGCCCGCATAGGCGGCGGCGGTGTCGGCCCACATAGTATCACCGCCCAGCGGCGGCAAGGTGCGGGCGCGGAGGATCGAGGCGATCGACGGTCGCTGGCGAAAGGTCACGTCGGTGTGCCATTTGTTATAGGCCTGGAACGGTGCGAGCGTCTCGGCGGTCAGCTGCACCCCCTCGACGCCTTCGATGCGCAGGATTTCGGGAAAACCTTCGACCGACGGGATCACCGGATGGCCTTCGAGTTCGCCGAACAGTCGGCCAAGCCGGACATGGCTTTCGTGGCTGATGTCCTGATCGCGGAAGAACACGACCTTGAAGCGCAGCCAGACGGCGCGCAGCAGATCGGCCTCCGCCGATGTCAGCGGACGATCAAGGTCGAGTCCGCTGATCTCCGCACCCAGCGTCGGCGTGGACGGCGAAATCGATACGCCGAGCGAGCGCGCGGTGTCGAACAGGTCGGGGCTTTCAGCCAGCGTGGCCATGCGGGTCTCCTCTCGTCGAACGGGATAGATGAATTCTTTTGATTCGGCACGGGTCCGAACGCGCAGATTAACTCAACTGTTCAAGTTGACAATGCAAACTGCGGCAACCCGCGCGAATGCCGCGACTGACCGCGCCGAAACAGCGACGAACCGGGGCCAGCGATGCAAGGCCGTTGGGGCCAAAGGCTTTTGGAAGCGGATAACCGGGGCAATATATTCCTCGACCGACTAAACAGCTGGACGCCGCGGCACTGCTCGTCCAGCATCGACGAAAAGCGTCGCTAGAGCGCCAGCCCACATCAAAAGACCCCCTAAATATAAGGCGTTGCGCGGGTCTCCCCCTAGCACGGGATGATAAATCAAAGGCATCGTCAATGTTTCGATCAGCATGGGTATCACGATAAACAGGTTGAATATCCCCATGTAGATGCCGGTGCGCTCCGGCGGGATTGCGTCGGCCAGCATCACATATGTGTTGCCCATCATCCCTGCCCAACCGACGCCAATGCCGATCATTGCAAGATACAGCAGGTTGAAGGATGCCGCATCGATGAAGGGGATCGCCAACATCGCCGATCCCGACGCGGCAAGGCACACCGCATGCGTCGATCGGGAGCCCCAGCGGCGCACCACGGGTATCAGCAGCAGCGCCGCGATGAAGGCGACAAAATTGTACAGGGCGCCAAGTTGCTGGGCGGTCAGCGCGGCATCGCGAAACGCCTCGCTTTTGGGGTCCGCGGTGCCGTAAAGGGAGCGCGCCATCGCAAAAGCGATGAATTGCCAATAGATAAACATGGCGTACCATTGACAGAACATTGCCGCCGCCAGTTGCCGCATCGGACGCGGCATCGCGGCGGCAGCGTCCCGAATTTCGGCCAGCGTCGCGCGGATCGTCAGCGGCTGTGCATCGATCCGCGCCTTGTCCTGCGCGCTCATTGGCAGTTCGGGGACCCGGATAATCGACCATAGGATTGTCGAAATCGACAATATGGCGCCGATCACGAACGCGATGCGGACAATCGTGGGAATCCCATTGGCGTCGAGCAGATTCTTGTCGATCACCACCGCCAGCAACGAAGGCGCGAGGTAGGACAGCGTTTGCGCCAGACCCGTAAACGCGCTTTGAGTCAGAAAACCGATCGAACGCTGGTCGGCGCGAAGACGGTCCGCGATATAGGCCCGGTACGGTTCCATGGTAATGTTGTTGCCCGCGTCGAGTATCCAGAGCAGCGACGCGGCCATCCATAGCGTCGCGGAATAGGGCATCATGAACAGGCTGAGCGAGCAGATGATCGCGCCAATCAGAAAATAGGGGGTCCGGCGACCGAAGCGCGATCGCGTCCGGTCGCTCATCGCGCCGACGATCGGTTGCACGATCAGGCCCGTCATCGGCCCTGCAAGCCAGAGCAGCGGCATCGTCGCCTCGTCGGCACCAAGAAACCCGTAAATCGGACCCATGTTCGCCTGCTGCAGCCCGAAGCTGAACTGCAAGCCGAAGAAGCCGATGTTCATTTCGATGATGCGCAGCAGTGTCAGCCGCGGTTTGCTTGCTTCGTGCATGTCCCTCTCCTCGATCAACTCGCGCGGTCGACAATCGCATCCTGATTGCATGAAAAGAGACTCCACCGCAATCGATTGCATTTTTGCGATACATTCGCCTTTTGACGCGCTAAGCGCAGGATGAATTGAAGAAGGGGCTGGCGGCCGATTATGCACTGCAACACTTGTTCATCCGGCCGTCACGATACCAAATTGGCAGGAATTTCTGACCCGCGCGCGAATGAACGGTCCGCAAGGACGGCTGGCGAGGAGGCCGATGGAATGATGCCACCGATGGCGGCGCCAACGCGAATCGCAACGCGGCACTGGACCGCGGAGGATTGCGCGCGGATTGATCCCGCGGTCGCGGCGCGCGCGCCTGTGCTGTCGCAGATGGACATTTGCCGCTTTGCCGAGGACCTCGACGTCTGGGACGCATGGCCGCTTGCCGACACCGCGGGATGGCCGGTGCCGTGGCGCGGCGGCGAATTATGGTTCGCACTGGCCGCGCCGGCCGCCCCCGACCCCGAACAGCGCCACTTCGCCGCGCGCATCCACCATTTCCACCGCATTGGGGATCGATTCCAGTCGCTGGGGCCGACATTCAGGGATCACTGGTCGCCGGGCAGCCGCGAATGGTCAGGCGCCGCACGCCTCGTTGCTGATCAAGTCGAACTTTATTTCACCGCTGCCGGTGTCAAGGGCGAAGGCAGGGCCAATTATCGCCAGCGCATGTTCCGTGCCCGGACGCGGCTGGCCGAGGGCAGCGACGCCGCTTTCGCGGCGTGGCACGATCTGCAGGAAATACTGCAGCCCGGCGGTCCCTATCTCGCCCCCGATGAAATCGACGGCCGGATCGGCGAGATCAAGGCGTTCCGCGATCCCTGTCCGTGGCGGCGCGCCGACGGCCGCGACTATTTGCTGTTCACCGGATCGTCCGCGGCCAACCCCGGTCCATTCAATGGCGTGATCGGCATCGCCGAAGCCGCTGGTGATACGGGGTGGCTGGCGTTGCCGCCGCTGATCGATGCGGTCGGCGTCAACAACGAACTGGAACGTCCGCATATCGTCGAGCATAATGACCGTCTCTATCTATTCTGGTCCACGCAGGCAAAAGTGTTCGCCCCCGGCATCACCGCACCGACAGGACTTTATGGTGCCACCGCGCCCGAAATCGGAGGACCATGGGACCTGCTCAACGGCCACGGGCTGGTTTTTGCCAATCCGGAGCGCGAGCCCTTTCAATGTTACAGCTGGTGGGTTTTGCCCGACCTGACGGTCGCCAGCTTCGTCGACTATTGGGGCTTGGACGACGCCAATGCGCGGGCGAAGCCGGCCGGACGACAGCATTTTGGTGGCACCTTTGCGCCGTTTGAGCGAATAACGCTCGACGGCTGCAAGGCCGATTTGGTCGGAGCGCCGCGATGACGCCGTGGGCAGGTATCGAGCTTGGCGGAACCAAGACGATCGTCGTTCGCGGCGATGCCGCGGCAATCGCGGATCGCATCGCGTTCGCGACAACCGATCCCGCATCGACGCTCGCCCAGGCCCATGACATTCTCGCGCGGTGGCATGATGAAACCCCCTTGGCGGGGGTCGGAATCGCTAGCTTCGGTCCGGTCCGCGTCGATCCTGCCGTGCCGGACTTTGGCACGATCCTCGCGACGCCTAAGCCGCAGTGGAGCAACACCCCCGTCCTGGCGGTGCTTAGCGCGCGGCTTCGCATACCGATGGCGATCGACACCGACGTGAACGCTGCGGCTCTCGCCGAATACCGGTTCGGCGCCGCGCGCGACACCACTTCGACCGTCTATATCACGATCGGAACCGGCGTCGGCGGCGGGGTGTTGGTGAACGGCGTACCGATCCACGGCCATCTGCACCCCGAGATCGGTCATTGGCGCCTGCGCCGCGTCGCCGGGGATCAATTTGCCGGCGTGTGCTCCTTTCACGGCGATTGTGTCGAGGGGCTGATCAGCGGACCGGCGCTGGCCGCCCGATTTTCCCGTCACCCGGCCGATGTCGATGCCGGCGACCCGGCGTGGCACCCGGTGATCGCCGACCTTGCCGAACTGATCGCGGCGTTGCTCCTGGCCTATTCGCCGCAAAAGATCGTGATCGGCGGCGGCGTCACGCTGAAGCAGCAGCACCTGATCGGCGCCGCCTTGGCCGAGGTTCCATCGCGTCTGTCGGGTTATCTGGGCGCTCTCGATGCCAACGCCTTGGCAGCAATCATTGTCCCGGCCGTGCTGGGCGACGACGCCGGGCCGCGCGGTGCCCTGGTGCTGGCGGAAAAGGCGGCGTTGGCCGCGCACTGACGCGGCGGCGCCATCAGGTCAGGCGGTGTCGCGCTCAATCAACCGCGGCGCCATTTCGACCGAGGGCGTGTCCTGTCCGTTGATCCGGGCGAATAGCGCATCGACCATCGCCGTCGCCCCCGCCACCAGATCCTGCCGGATCGTCGTCAACCGAGGGACCGTGCTTTCGGCGAGCGGCAAATCGTCGAATCCGACAATCGGCACCTCGCCCGGAACATCGCGTCCACGGTCGGCCAGCGCCCGCACGACGCGCATCGCGATTAAATCGGAGGCGGCAAAAATGCCGTCGATCAGGTCGCCCGCCTGATCCAGATGCGCCGAAATCTCGTCGGGCATGATATCCGACGCCAGGTGCGTGTCGAGTTGCAGCGGCGGCGGCAGGCCAGCCGCAGCCATTGCCTCCGCCAGCCCGGCGTGGCGCTCGCGCAGTTCGATCGTGCGGACTTCGCCGAAGAAGGCGATACGCCGACAGCCACGGGCAATCAGGCGCTCGCCCGCCAGCCTTCCCCCTTGGCGATTATCGACCCCGACGGCGCAATGGAGCTGGCCAGGGAAGCTGGTGCCCCACGCAACGAGCGGGCGATAGTGCCGCGCCACGCGCTCGATCGCCTCGAACTGATCCGACTGACCGATCAGCAACACCCCGTCGAGCATCCCCGAGCGAACGATGCGGTCCAGCCAATCGTCGGCGTCGGGGATGATGCGCGACAGCATGATGTCATAGCCATTCTCGGTCAGGGCGTCGGCCAGGTGGCCGAGCAGCGCCATGAAGAAGGGATCGGACAGATGCTGGCGCCGCTCATGACCCAGCGGCACGACAACCCCGATTACACCGGTCTTTTGGGTGCGCAGCCGCCGCGCCATCTGATTGGGCCGAAAACCATGTTCGGCGGCCAGCGACTGTATCCGCCGCCGCGTATCTTCGCTGACCAGCGGGCTGTCGGCCAGCGCCCGGGAGACCGTTCCGGCAGAAACCCCGACCAGCCTGGCGAGATCGGTCAGCGTTCGCGCGCGCACGATCTCCAGGTCCTGCGTCGGGTTTTTTCGCGTCATCTGCATGATCCTATCAATTCGCCGGCCAATGCGAAACGCATTATGTGCGACAATTATTTTCGCACAATCTTTAATACAAACCTTTGCATCCTCGGTTACGACGCGCTATTGAGGTAACGCAATCGTTTGCAGAGCCATCGCAAAACATGCGCGGCCGCAAAATGGGAGGATGAGGATGACGACGAAAAAGGCCTCGGCTGCGAAGGCCGCGCTGCTGGTGGGAACGATGCTTTCGGCGGCGCCGGTTTGGGCGCAGGCCGCGCCGGAGGACTCGCAGCAGCAGGCTCCGGCCGAAACAGATAGCCTCCAGGAAATCGTCGTCACCGGCACCACCTCGCGCGATCGGCCGTTGATTACCTCGTCGGCCGATATCACTTTTGCGACGCGTGAAGACATCGATCGCCGCGCCCCGCGCTCGACGGCCGACCTGCTCGAACTCGTACCCGGCGTGTTCGTCGAGGGCACTGCGGGCGAACTGTCGAACAACTATTCGGTCCGCGGCCTGCAGGGCGGCGGCCAGCGCTTCATTCAGCTCGAAGAAGACGGCCTGCCGATCATCTATCAGGGCGGCGGCGCTGACTTCTTCTTCTCGCAGGATCTGACCATCGACCGGTTGGAAGCCGTCAAAGGCGGCTCGTCGGGCGTGCTGACGGTCAACGGCGCCGGCGCGACGATCAATTTCATTTCCAAGACGCCGAACTTCCAAGAGCCTGAAGGCATCGCGCGGGTTACCGCCTATGATTATGGGCTGAAGCGCGCCGACCTCTATTATTCGATGCCGATCAACGAGAAGCTGGCATTCAGCGTGGGCGGTTATATTCAAACCAATCCCGGGGTGCGGGAAAATCCATTCGACTATGACGGCTATCGGGTCAAAGCGACGCTCGAATATCGCATGGACGACGGCGGCTTCATTCGGCTGAGCGGAAAACTCGGCGACCTCAAGGCCGCCTATTATGCGGGCATGCCCTATTCCTATAACGAAGGCAAACCTGGTGCGGTAAACGGTCTCGATCCGCAGAGCGACAATATCGGCGGCGATGCCTTTGGCCGTATCTCGGTGCCGGTATCGACCTTTGTCGAAGCCGACGGTTTCCGCGATTTCCGTCTGAGCGAAGGGGTGCGGGTCAAAACCAAGCAGATCCGTCTCGATTTCCAGAAACCGCTGTCGGACAGCTTCGAAATTTTCGGCCGTGGCCGCTATCTCGACCTGTCGTTCGATTTCAACGGGCTGTTCCCCGGATCGGGGACTGGCAATGCCGGGCTGGCGAGCGCGGTCGATTATCTGACGCCCGGCACCCGCTCGCCGATCAACGGCCTGCTGACCGCCGGACAAGCCGCCTTCCCGACCGCGTCCCGCTTCGGCATTCGCAACACGCGCACGGGCGTCGTCACCGGTTCCAACCAGACGGGCGTCCTCAACGCGCTGAACGGCAACGGCTTTCTGCAGCAGACGACGCTCAACCACGACTATAATGAAGGTCATGATTTCGGCTTGAACTTCGGCGGGCGCTGGGAAGCCGAAGGCGATGGCTTCCGCAACTCGCTGACCTTTGGCGTTCTTTACTATGACGTTCGCCGGTTCCAGAACCAGTCCGCGACCGCTTCGGCGCTGAACGACGTCAAGAACAACAGCGATTTGTACGACGTCGTAGCCCTCGATGCGAATAACAATGTCATCGGCGCGCTCACCGACAATGGCCTGTTGTCCTATGGCAACTGGGGCGCGGGCATTCGCGAACGCTCGGACGACTCGATCTCGCTTTACGTGAACGACGAAATCGCGATCGGCGACAGCCTGCGCATCGACGGCGGCATCCGCTGGGAAAATCTGCGTTCGAAATATGACGAAGGCAACGCCGCGGCCGTCAACCAGCCGGTTCCCGCCGGAGTCGGCGGCGTTGTGCGCGACGTCGGGTCGACCTGGGACGGCACCTTCCGCACCGTGACCGACAAAAAGGACGCCATTTCCTGGACGGTCGGCGCCAATTATCTGATCACCCCCAATCTGGCGATCTACGCACGCTATGCCGATGGCTTCCAGACCAACAACACCGATCCGATCACCCGCATCGAACTTTACGAAGCCGGGGTGCGGTTTGAAATGGGCCGCACCTTCAGTGCGTCGGCGACGGTGTTCCGCACCAACTTCAACGATCAATTCTACAACTTCATCGATCCGACCGATCCGACCCGGCAGACGGCGTTCCTGGCCGACCTGCGCACGACCGGGGTCGAAATCGATGCGGTGGTGCGACCGACCGACTGGCTCGAAATCCACGCGTCGGGAGTGATCCAAGATCCGTCGCTCAACAATTTGCGCCTGAACGGTGTGCCGCAGACCGGGTTCGACGGGAACCGTCCCGAACGAACGCCGGCGAAGCTGTTCACCATCACACCTTCGGTCAAACTGCCCGGCGGGCTGGGTGAGGTCTTTGTCCGCTACAAATATATCGGCAAGATTTTCGCGGACTCGGGCAATGGTGTTGCCCTCCCGGGTTACGGTGTGACCGGCATCGGCGCGACGCTGAACATTACCGACCAAATGCAGTTCAGCGTCAACGCCGACAATATTTTCGATGTGATCGGCCTGACCGAAGGCAACCCGAGGCAAGGCCAGACGCAGAACGCCGATTCGGGCTTCTTCTACGCCCGCGGTATTGTCGGCCCAACCTACGGCGCGTCGCTGACCTTCCGGTTCTGACCGGCCAGGCTAGACCATGCGAAACGGGCCGCCCCTTGCCCGTGGCATGGCCTTGCCTTCCGGGCCCTTGCTTACGACAAGGGGATGACAGACGCGCGCCGAGCAGGACGGCAGCAGGAGACCATGGGACGATGCGAAAATTGAGGCGAATATTGGCAAGCGCGGCGCTGGCGGCAACGCTCATCGCCGCGGGCGCAAAGGCGCAGGAACTGGCTTACGACCTGACCGAAGGTCAGAACATCAACGCCTTTGTCCGTGACGGCGCGGTGTCGGCCCATATGTTGCTGCGTTCGGGCAACGATCCGCGCATCCTGTTCGCCTTTCCGGCGGGAAACAGCGGGGTGGGACTGTGGTTCGCGCCGCTGGCCCAGCCGGCGCAATGGGCGGTCGAGGCGCAGCCGATGCCGATCGCAATCAAGGATAGCAAGGGCCGCACGCTGAACGGTGTGCGCACTGTCGCGACGATCACCGCACCGCGGCTGGAGGTGAAGCAGGCGGTGCTGTCCAACGTCCGCTTTCTTCGCGATTACCAGGCGATCGGCAAGGTGCCTGCGGAGGTGCTGACGACGATGCAGCCCGCGGCTGGGCGCATCCTGTTTTCCCGCGATCGGGTGGACGGCGCGCCGGGCTATCATCTGGAACTGCGGGTCCTTGCCGGGCGCGCCGAGAGCAATATCATCACCGCCGGTGCGGACGGGCTGATCCGGCTGGAAATCATCGCCGCGACCGGCGATAAGCCGCTCACCGGCCTGACCACCGCCGAGTTGCTGAACGAGCGCGCCGCGGATGATCCGACGGCGCGCAACGCGCTCCGTTTCCTCAGCTACCGCGAAAAGTTCCTCGCCGGTTCCTGGCGGTTCAACACCTATTTCGGCCGCGACACGCTGATGTCGCTGCGGCTGCTGATGCCTGCCTTGCAACCCGCAGCGATGGAGGCAGGGCTGGAATCGGTCGTCGCGCGCCTGGATGCGGCGGGGGAAGTGGCGCACGAAGAAGCCCTCAGCGAATTTGCGATCCTTGAGCGGCGCGCGGCGGGCGAGACGGGCGATGCCGCAACGCTCGATTATGCGATGGTCGATGACGACTATATGCTGGCGCCCGTCGCGGCGAGCTACCTGCTCGACCACGCGAGTCCCGATGCGGCGCGCGCCTGGCTCGCCAAACCGGTCCACAGCGAGGCCCAGCCCGGCCTTCGGGAGAGCGTTGGCGGCGCGCTGGTGCGCAATCTGCGCTTTGTCCTGCAATCGGCGCGGCCCTTTGCCAAGACACCGACGGTAGCGAACCTGATCGCGCTAAAGCCCGGCCGCCAAAACGGCCAGTGGCGCGACAGCCATGAAGGCCTAGGCGGCGGGCGCTATGCCTATGACGTCAACGCCGTTTTCGTCCCCGCGGCGCTGGAAGCGGCCGCACGGCTGCATAAGGCCGGGCTGCTCTCCCCCTATCTGACCCCGGCCGACCGCGCGGCCTTTGCCCTCGCCGCCGCCGATGCACGTGTGTGGCGTCGCCGCGCGCCGCAGCCGTTCAAGGTCTCGATCCCGGCCGAGCGCGCCGTGGCAACCGTGAGTGCCTATGCGGCATCGCTCGGCGTTCCCGCCGACAAGGCCGTCGCAGCGATCGGCGATGACCCGCTTGCCTTCTATGCGATCGCACTCGATGACCAGGGCAAGCCGATCCCGATCGTCCACACCGATGAGGCGTTCGACCTGCTGTTCGGAATGCCGGCGCCGGCAGAACTGGAAACATCGGTTCGCGCCATGATGCGCCCGTTCCCCGCCGGCTTGCTCACCGATATCGGCGTCGTCGTCGCCAATGCCGCACACACCGAGGCAAGATTGCAGGCCGACTTTACGCCCGCCAAATATCATGGCGCGGTCGTCTGGTCGTGGCAACAGGCGCTGCTTGCTGCGGGACTCGAACGCCAGCTGGCGCGCACCGACCTGCCTAGAGCGACACGCGCGATCCTGACCAAGGCGCAAACCGATCTGTGGCGGGTGATCAAGGCGGGCCGCGCGGTGCAGAGCTCCGAGCTATGGTCCTGGGCGTTCGAAGATGGCGCATACAAGGTCGTCGCCTTTGGGGCTGGCAAGCAGGATGCCGACGAATCCAACGCGGCGCAGCTGTGGAGCACGGTGTATCTGGCGGTTCAACCGCCGCAGTAACGCCCTCAATCGGCGTCGAAAAAGGCCGTGATCGTCAGACGCCCGACCGCGGGATCGGCGCTGAGCGTTGCATCCGCCGCGATCGCGCCGCTGTGGAGAAGCATGCTCGGATAAAATAGGGCCCGGTTCGCGCGCGGCTCGATCAACGCCGTCCGCTCGAACAGCGCCGTCGTGTCACGAATATATGCCGGCGCAGACAGCTCGGACCGGAGTTCGTGCGACAACACCGCCCAATAATGTGCCGACCGGTCATGGCCGATCGTTTCGAACCCGGTGGCGCGGTGACGAAAGAAAGCCGTGCCGCCCTGATCGGCATCGCAGAGGAAGTGCACCATCGCGATCCGACCGGGATCATGCGCGTCGACATGCGGAATCCGCTGTCCAAGCGACAGCTTCGCGGCTGGCCGCGTGACCATCGAAAAGCTGGCGTCGAGCACGCGCGCCGATCGGGCAAGACCGAAGGCCTCGGCAAAGATCGTGGCAATCGCCCCACGCACGCTCGCCAGATACTCCGCCGGCAGCGGTGCGCGGATACCCGGATAATGCGCCGCTGCAGGCCCGAATGACGCTGCGCTTGCCGCAACCCGCAGCGCCGCGCAATCCGGCGCGAACCCGTCGACGATGACGACCGGAACGCCCTCAGCGCCGATACGCGCCGCGCGGATGTCGGGCGCGGACAAGCTCAAGCGGCGGAGCGCACCGCGCCGAGAATGTCGTCGAGCGCCGCATCATGCTTTGGCAGCGTCGGCACCGCCCGCGCAACGACATCCGCAATCTGCTGGACTTGTGCATGATTGGCGGCAGCGTCGAGCGCGTCGGCCAACGGATTATAGCCATTGGCCAGGATCCCCTGACCATTCAGGACCGCGAGCCAGCTTGCCTCGCGAAACAAGTCGTCACTGTGAACCATCACCCGCCCGGTGGTGCGATAATGATGTTCACGCTCGATCAGGGTGTCGGGCAGCGCCATCGCGCGGCAATGCGCCCACAGCGGCTCGGCCTTGTCGGCGGTGGCGTGATAGTGAAGGATCAGGAAGTCCTTGATATTGTCCATATCGTCGGCGAACACGCGGTTGAACCGCTGCGCCAGCGCCGGGTCGCAGTCGCGATCGGGGAACAGCGTGAGCAGCTTGGCGATCCCGCTCTGGATCAGGTGGATGCTCGTCGATTCCAGGGGCTCGAGAAAACCCGACGAGAGTCCGATGGCGACAACATTGCCTATCCAGCATCGTTTGCGCCGCCCCGCCGTGAAGCGCAGCACGCGCGGGTCGGCCAGCGCCTCGCCGTCGAGGTTCGCAATCAACGTGTCGGCGGCTTCATCATCGCTGATAAAGGCGCTCGAATAGACGTAGCCATTGCCGGTCCGATGCTGGAGCGGGATGCGCCACTGCCAGCCCGCCGCCCGCGCCGTTGATCGCGTATAGGGAGTTGTTTCGGCGACCCGGGCGCACGGCACCGCGACCGCACTGTCGCAGGGTAGCCAGTGCGACCAATCGTCATATCCCGCGGCCATCTCGCCTTCGATCAGCAGCGCACGGAACCCGGAGCAGTCGATGAACAGGTCGCCGACCAGCGTCTCGCCCGCTTCGGTGGTCAGCGCGGTCACGAATCCCGTTTCCGGATGCCGCGCCACCGCCGCCAGCCGCCCTTCGACCCGTCGGACGCCCGCCCGCTCGGCCAGACCACGCAGATATTGCGCGTAGAGACTGGCGTCGAAATGATAAGCATAGCCCAGCGAGGAGAGGATGGAGCGCGCATCACCCGCGGGCTTTGCAAAGCGATTCGCGTAAGCAAGCTGCGTCGCCAGCGACAGTGCATCGAGCGGCAGATTCAGCCCTTCGGCCTGCGCCTTCAGCCAGCGATGGTGAAAAGCGACCCCGGGCAGTTCGACGCCATAGGTGCCAAAAGGATGGAAATAACGGTGGTTGGGGCGCGCCCAGTCGACAAACTCGATTCCGAGCTTGAAACTGGCCTTGGTCGCCGCAAGAAACTCTGCCTCGTCGATGCCGACGAGCTGGTTGAACCAGTGGATCGTCGGGATCGTCGCCTCGCCCACTCCAACCGTGCCGATTGCCTCGGATTCGAGCAGCGTGACCGACACCTGCGGCGCGAGTACGCGCGACAACGCGGCGGCGGTCATCCAGCCGGCCGTGCCGCCGCCCAAAATGACGACGCGGGCCACACGAGACGACATGTTTTCTGTCATCGACGCATGATGACAATCGTTTGCAAAATTGGCAATAGCGCAAATGCAAACCGATCCCGCGGGCAAACGGTCTCATAACAATAGGCTTGATGCCATTCGGTCGTTAAGGCGGTGTTCGATCAACCACCGAAATTGCGACTACATCGGGTACGCCGCGCCGATTGAGCGCGGAATATCAGATTAACCGCCAGTATAGACTAATGCCAGATGGACCGCCGCCGGGCCGGAAGGTCGCCTTCGGGCACCGGCGCGACCGCGTGATGCGATGCGCGGGGCGGGGCGCACTGTTCGACCGGCGAGAGACGAGCCAGGCGCGGACGCTCAAGGTGCCGAAGAGCGACAAGAGCGCAGCGCGCAGGCCGTGGCTTCGCTTTCGATCTCTAACCGGCAACGGCAATCGACGGCACGAAAGCTGGCGCCGCCAATTCGCTCACACCGCGCGTGCGACGGGCAGGTAGAGCGCGGCGCCATGCTCGCCGCCCGTCTTGAGCGTGACGGTCACGATTTTGGCATCATCGCTTGTCTCGGCCGCGACCTTCTTGCCCGAATTGAAATTCTTCTGGGTGTAGATCGAGTTGTATGGCCCGATCACGAGGCGTATCCGCTCGCCTTGCCGGACAAGTCTCGATGTGAACCAGAACGTATCAAAGCGATAGAGGCGGGGTTCGGGCGATTTGGCGAGTTGCTGCTCGCGCAGGCTGTTGCAATAGCGGGCGCGCTTCGTATCATTTGTCAGCAATATGCTTCGTCCATTGCTTTCCAGGACATAGATCAGCACCCGGAAATCGGTATCGGGCTGGTCGATCCCGATCCACGCGTCGAGACGGAAAAAGCCGGACAGTTCAGTGTCTCGCTCAAACGGATCGCTGTCATAGACGAGCTGCTTGCCGTCCTGCGCTTGCAGCAAGCGTATATCGGCGATGTTGTAGGGCAGGATGTCGCGCTCGAGGTCTGCGGTGCTGACATCCCGTGGATCATAGACATATTGATCGGCATCGACGCCCAGAGCGGCGGTGCGGCTCAATCGGCCTGGCTGCGAGAAGCGCGGCTGCGCCCCGACAGACGCCAGATACATAGGCTCGAGATGGTCGGTAACGGCCCCGAGGCTCGGCGCATGTCGCCATTGGTCCGCACCGGTGACATAATAGGCAACCGTGTCCGCCAAGAGCGTCGGCCGTTCGCCATCCGCCATCGTCCACTGGTTCCATGCAGTACTCAGCGCGCGCATGTCGACGATACTGTCGGCCCCGAAATCGATGCCGTCGAGCGAACGCTTGGGCGCACCGACGCCTTCGTGATCCCAGGGGCCGATCACAAGGTAATTGGCAGCGCGCAGCGCCGGCGACCCGTGCGCCGATGCCGCGCGATAGTAAGCGAGCGCGCCGTGCTGGTCGTCGTCGTAGATCCCGGTAACCGTCAGCACCGGGAACGACATCGAGGCATAATGCTCGGGCGCGGGATTGAAGGCGTCCCAATAGGCATCGGGCTCGGGGTGGGCCAGCCATTCGGCCAATGCTGCGGAAACGGCGGGGTGGTCGGCGGCGAGCGATGCGAAAGATCGCCCTTCGCAGAACCGGTCACGCCAAAGCGCCGACCAATAGTTTTGATCGCGGAACAGATTGTTCTGGAGCGCCTTGCCGGCGGTGAAGGCGAGCCACTGGAGCGTATATTGTTCGCCGATGTTGTTACGGATCGGGAAATCGAGGCCGGGATATGAGGCGCAGCGCGGCATGATCGTCGCGAGATGCGGTGGCGCATGCATGGCGGTGGCCCATTGATTGCGTCCTGAGTAGGAGCCGCCGCCCATCGCCACTTTGCCGTTGCAGAGCGGGTGCCGCGCAAGCCACTCGACGACATCGTGGCCATCGATGCCATCGGTTTGGAAAGAGCAAAAATCCCCGTCCGAATTCCCGCGGCCGCGACAGTCCACGACCGCGAAAAGAAAGCCGCTGGAGGCGAAGAAGATGCCGGCTTCGTGGAAGCTGTCTGCAATATAGGGGGTAATCGTGACCAGGCCCGGCAGCGGCGTTTCGACCAGCTTTGGGCGATAGATCACGCCATGGAGCGAGACGCCGTCGCGTATCGGGATGCGCACGCCCCAATCGATCGCGACAGCGGCGGAATTGCCGACACTTTGCGCCGGATGAACGGAGGTCATGCCTGCGGGACCACAGCAGACTGTCCCCTGTCTGATAGACCGTTGGCGTCTGCCAGCAGGTCGGCAAGCGGGCGTCCTTCGCAGGAGCGCAGCAAGAGCGTGCCGGCCAGCAACGCCGGGACCGCCACCAGGGTAACGGCAAGCAAAACGCCATTGCTGCCGCCAAGCCGATCAGAGACGGCGCCGACCAGAGGCGGAGCGACCGAGGCGATAAGCATAGACGCGATGAACTGCACCGAGGCGACGCGTCCCCGGAGATTTGGGGGTGAGATCGTCTGAAGCGCAGTCGGAAATGCCATCGCCGCGAAGGTCAGGAAGACGCCGGCGGCGCCATAGACCACATAGACATGGACCGCCTCGCTCGCCAGCGGCAACGGCAGCAGCAGGATGGCGGCCAATGCCATGCCCGACCACATCATGCGCACCGGCAACAGCGGGCCAAGGCGATCGCTCCAGATGCGCATTGCCGCGATGCTCAGAAGAAAGCCGCATCCTGCCGAAGCGATCTGCGCTAGCCCGAACGCGGCCCCGATTGCCGCCGGGCTTTCCTCGAAGGTGCGTGCGGCAGCGACGGCGAGCCAGACCGACAAGGCCGCAAACGCCAGGCTGCCCATCGCGCCGCCCACGTAGAAGCGGAAATAAGCGCCGCGGTGTCGCCGGAAATAAGCCAGCCCGACGTCCGCGACCGGTTGGTCCATGGACACCTCTGCCGACGCTTTTTGGCGCGTTTGCGGAACGCGGATCGTCAAAACCAACAGGACCATCAAGGGTGCCAGTGCGGCCGCCGCGATCAGACTAAGCCGCCACGGTGCCAAGTCGCCCAGCGCACCCGGCAGGCGCGAACCTGCCGACGACATGAGAGAAATGATTTGTCCCGCCGCGGTGAAGGCCAGCGCACCGCCGCCCACCGTTGCCATCATGGCGATCGAATTGGCGATCTGGCGCTGCCGACCGAAGAAAAACAGCGGAATGAGGGCGTACATGACGGGCGCAAGCCCTGCCTCTCCCGCCCCCACCATCGCGCCTGACAGGAGAAGCGCGGCGAAGGATGTCGACAGCGCGCATCCCACCACCGCAGCACTCCACCAGGCGATGCAGACCGCGAGCACCAGCCGCCGGTCAAATCGATCCGCCGCCCAGCCGAGCGGAAAGCCGGCGAGCGCCGCAAAAAGCGCCACGCCAAAGCCTTGCACCAGCCCAAGCTGAAGGTCGGTCAGGCCGAGATCGTGGCGGATCGGCTCGGCGAGAAGGATCAGGATCTGACGATCGAGCAAGGCGAAGAAGGTGACGGCCGCCAATATGGCAAGCGCATACCATGCCCTGGCCGACGCTCTCTGCGCGCTTGCGCTGCTTCCGGTTCCGCCAATGCCCACCGCCCCGCCCATAACCCACCCATCCCCCATTGATTGAGAAATGATTTCTCGATAATGATGGACACATAACCATGAATAAGACAGATTGCGAGTCGTTTTGAGAAGTCGCTTCTCATTATGATGGACTTTGGCGGGCATTTTTAAAGGGTGACAGGCGCAAATGGAGCTGCTCCACAGATATCTCACGGACAAGTTCGATTGGTACGAGACCTGCCTACAGCGCTACGACGAGCGCCGCGGCCATGTGCACATCAAGCCGTCGCTTGTGCAGTTGTTGAAACAGATGGAACGGGGCCAGGGCGCGCGCGCGCATCTGCTCGCCGTGCGGATGGGCGTTACACGCCGCCGTGTCAGCCAGATCGTCGCCGAAGGCGTCGAATCGGGCGTGCTGTCGGTCGTCCAAGACCCAGATGACGCGCGCGCTGCAATCGTGTGGCTGACCGATGAGGGTCAACGGATCTGCGATGAAACGATCGAGGGAATGCACCGGATCGAAGCCGAGCTGATCAAACGAATCGGCGCCAAAAACGTGGCCGACCTGTTGCGGCTGCTGACGATGGATTGGGGACCTGCTGTGCTCACCGAGGATTCGCCTGACAAAAAACGCCGAACCGCAAGCGCCGGTGCACGATCGTGAGCGCCTTGGACACGGCGTCCGACCATGACTGGGCAGAGGTCGCGGCACGGCTTCAGAATGATGTCCGGCCCTTTATCGGCGGTGATCGGGTCGAAGCGCGAACGGACGCGACCTTCGTCGTTGAAAATGCTTTCACCGCCGAACCTCTGGCAACGCTGGCTGACTGCGATGCGCCCGACGTTAATCTGGCCGTCGAGGCGGCCCGAGCCAGCTTCGAAGCGGGCGTGTGGTCGCGTATGCCTGCTGTGGAGCGCGGCAAGATACTTCGCCGTCTGGCCGACCTGGTCGCTGACAACGCTGAACTGGCGGTGTTGCAAAGCTTGCAGATGGGCATGCCAATCTCGGTGGCATGGCCCGACATGCGCGCGGCGGCCGATGTGCTGCGCGATGCGGCAGAGCTTGCCGATCAGCTGAACGACGTGCTTTTGCCGGGAAGCACCACAGCCATATCCATGGAGATAAGGCGGCCTCAGGGCGTTGTCGCGATCATCGCACCATGGAACTTTCCCACCGGCGTGGCGCTCACGATGATCGCCCCGGCGCTCGCCGCAGGAAATTCGGTCGTTCTCAAGCCTTCGGAGATCGCTCCGCTCGAGTGCCTCAGGCTCGCCGCCTTGGCCGCCGAAGCAGGCGTTCCAGCTGGCGTGTTCAACGTCATCACCGGCACCGGAAGCCGGACCGGCAAACTTCTCGCCCTTCACCCCGACGTCGACATGCTCAGCTTCACCGGATCCACGGCGACCGGACAACTGCTGATGCAATATGCCGGCCAGTCGAACCTCAAGGCGCTGGTGTTGGAATGCGGGGGCAAATCGCCACAAATCGTGTTCGACGATCTTGGCGACATCGAGGCGTTAGCCGACGTCCTTTTCGAAGGTTTCACCTTCAACAGCGGCCAAGTCTGCACAAGCCATTCGCGAACTTTGGTCGCTGCGTCGCTATATGATCGCCTGATGCCACTGCTTATCGAACGCGTGGAACGTTCGATAACGGGATCGCCCCTTGATCCATCCACCAAGCTCGGTCCGCTCGCCAATCGCAAGCAGGCCGAACGGGTCCGTGCTGCGATTGCGCAAGCCAAGGGCAACGCGTCGCTTCTGGCGCACGGCCGCACCTCCGGCGTGGGCATCAACGAGGCCGCGGCGCATCTGTTTGAGGCGACGGACCAGACGTCCGCGCTGGTTCAGGATGAGATATTCGGGCCGATTTCGGTGGTAACGCCGTTTCGCGACGAAGAAGAAGCTCTCCGCCTCGCCAACGGTACGCGATACGGGCTTTCTGCGACGATCTTTGCGAGCGATGCGACCCTATCCCACCGGCTCCTGCCACGTCTGCGCTCGGGTGTGGTGATCGCAAACCGGGTGCCGAGGCCGCAATCCCCAGGCCTTCGCTACGTGTCGGTCGAACCCGTCAAGATGTCTGGTTTTGGCGCGCATGGCGGCGCGCGCGGGCTGGCGACCTATACGCGCATCCAGGCGGCAATCCTCAATATGGCGTGAAACCGAAGGGGCTGCTCACAGCCGCGCGAAACAAGGCGGGAGCAGAATAAGGGAGGGACAAATGACCAGATACAAGTTCAAGCAGGCGCTGCTCTGCTGCACCGTGGCGTTGCCGCTGGCGAGCACGCCTGCCATCGCCCAGACCACGGGCGCCGTTGCCAATGAGGACGGTTCGACCGAGATCGTGGTGACGGCCAATCGTCGGCAGGAGAACATCGTCGATGTGCCGATGTCGGTCACGGCGCTTGCCGGCGACGACCTGAACCGCAAGGGACTGACCCAGATCGAGAGCTTCGCGTCGCAGGTGCCGGGTTTCTCGATCGAGAACCAGGGCCGGATCGGGATCCGCCTCGTGCTGCGTGGCCAAAACACCGGCGGATCGGTCGGCGGGGCCGCCGTGGCCTCGATGATCGACGAGGTCGTTCTCACCTCCGGCAGCGCCCTTAGTCGCGGTGCGCTCGTGACTGCCAACCTGGACCTGTACGATGTCGAGCGCATCGAGGTGCTGCGCGGGCCGCAGGGCACCCTCTACGGGGCCAACGCGCTTGGTGGACTGCTCAAATATGTGGCCAAAAAGCCCGATCTCGACCGCCTCGGCGGTAGTGGAGAGTTGGGCGTCGAGAACGTCCGCTATGGCGAGACGGGCTACTCGGTCAAGGGCGCACTCAACGTCCCGATCGCGACCGATGTCGCGGCCATTCGGGTCACGGGATATTATAACGACGTCCCGGGCTACGTGGACAATCCCTTGCTCGGACTCGATAATGTCAATGGCGGCGAGCTTTACGGCGGCCGCGCCGCCCTGCTCGTCCAGCCGTCCGACGCCTTGTCGGTCCGCCTGACGGCAGGGTTCCAAAAGGACCGCTACGGCAGCGAAGGCATCACGCAATTGGTTGGCGCGCCGACCGTCTCCGACAGCGAAACGTCGGCTTCATTCCGGATTGTCGGCGGCCGCCCCATCGAAACGCTGCGGTTTGCGGGCAATACCGGCGGCGATTTCGAATATTATAATGGTCTCATCGACTATGATTTCGGCAGCGTACAACTCACCTCCTCGACAAGTTATCTGAAGGGCAAGCGCACCTTTTTTGTCGATGCCAGTAACGGACCGGCAGCGCCGGGGCTGACGCTGGCACAGGCGCTGGGTGGGCTTTTCCCCGAACCGATTGTTGCCGTGCTCGATCAGACAAACAGCTTCGAGAAATTCAATCAGGAAATTCGTCTCTCGTCGGATGGCGACGGCGCGCTGCGTTGGCAGGTCGGCGTCTTTTATTCGAACGAGGATATCCTCTTCGATCAGACCTTCCAGACGCGCGCGGCGGCGGATACCAGCCGCAATGTCGGCGTATCGCCGTTCATTCCCGGGCTTGGCGGCCTTAGCCTCGGCGGGTCGTTGACGCTGGCTGACTATGAGGAAATCTCCGGCTTTGGCGAAGCGACGCTCCGCATCGGCGACCGCTTCGAGCTCTCGCTCGGGGGGCGTTACTCGCACATCGAGCAGTCCGCCGACGCATCGACAAGCCCGGGGCTTTTCACCGGACCGACACCAACGACCAATCCGACGATCGATTCTTCCGAGAAGAAGTTCACCTTCTCGGTCGCGCCGAAGTTCGAACTGTCCGACGACATCTCGCTGTACGGCCGCATTGCGAGCGGATTCCGACCGGGCGGCCCGATTACCACACCGGGCGCGGGCACCCTGTTTCCCGCCTCGTTCGGCCCGGATCAGGTCGTCAACTATGAGGTCGGTATCAAGGGCCGGACGCCGAGTGGCCTGCTGACGTTCGATGTCGCCGCGTTCTACATCGACTGGAAGGACATCCAGATCGTCAGCGCCTTCGTCAATCCGAACTCGGGGCAGTCCTTCTTCGTCACCGGCAATGCAGGCAAGGCGCGCAGTCAGGGACTGGAATGGGCGTTCGGCCTTCGCCCCGTCCGCGGTCTGGACTTGGGTTGGACCGGGGCGATCACGGACGCGAAGATCAGGACCGACGCGCCCGGGCTCGGGGCCAGCAGGGGCGACCATCTACCCTATGTTCCCCGCGTCAGCAGCGCGGTGAATGTCGACTATTCGGTGCCGCTCACTGCCAACCTCACCGGCAACCTCGGTGCGACATGGAACCATGTCGGGGCGCGCAATGGCGAATTTTCGACCAGTCCGGCGCTCAGCAACAACCCGCGCCTTCCCGCATATGACAGCTTCGACCTGCGCGCGGGCTTGGCATTCGATCGGTTCCGCGTGGACGCGCTCGTCCGCAACATCGGGGACCGGCGCGGGATCGTGCTCTACCGCAGTTCGGGCGGCTTTGAGGCCACATCGGGAAGCGGCGTGATCATCCAGCCGCGAACGATATCATTACGGCTATCGGCGGACTTCTGAGGGAAAGCGCGCCGGTGCGTCTCACGCTCGATGTCTGGACCAGGTTCTGGCCCTATCCGGAGCCCTTTGCGCTGTCCCGCGGCGCAAAGCTTGGCGAGGACAGTATCCAGGTCCGGCTGACCGACGAATCGGGGAGCTCCGGTCGCGGCGAGGCGATCGGGGTGACCTATGCCGGGGAGAGCACCACGACGATGATCGCGCAGCTCGAGGCCGCCCGGGCGCGCATCGAGCAAGGCATGTCACGCGCCGACCTGCTTTCGATGCTCCCGAATGGCGGAGCCCGCATGGCGCTCGATGCGGCCCTGTGGGATCTCGAGGCGAAACAGGGCGGTCTCGACCCCTTCTCCGCCGCCGGACTGCGACCCGAACCGGTGACAACCATGTGCACGATCGGGATGAAATCGCTCGAGGGCTATGCAAGGGCCGCACACGCGCTGGCCGACTATGCCTATATCAAGGTTAAAGTGGACGGGCGCGATCCTATGGCAGCACTCGCAAAGGTCGCCAGCAGCGCGCCGCGAGCCAGGCTGATCGTCGACCCCAACCAGAGTTGGTCGGTTGAACAGCTCAAGGCGCTTGCTCCGGACCTGCCGGGCTTGGGCGTCGTTCTTGTCGAACAGCCAATCCCGGTCGGCGACGAAGCCGGACTCGATGGCTGGACATCACCTGTCCGGCTGTGCGCCGACGAACTGATCAATACCGCCGCAGATCTCGACAAGGCGCTTGGCAGATTCGACGTCATCAACATCAAGCTCGACAAGGCGGGCGGCCTGACCGCCGCGCTTGCTCTGGCGGATGCTGTACAATTGCGGGGATTCGGCCTGATGGTTGGGTGTATGATGGGTTCGTCGCTGTCGATGGCCCCGGCCATGGTGCTGGCGCAGCGGGCCGAGTTCGTGGATCTGGATGGTCCGCTCCTTCACAGCGAGGACGTCGGCAACGGTTTCACTTATGATAATGGCACCGTATTCGCGCCGCACGTCGCATCGCTCTGGGGTTAGTTCACCTGGAACTCCGGGCCGGAAAATGCCGGACAACACCATAAAGTACGACAAGGGCCGCGACAAACGGCGCAACCGAAGCGCGATGAGGTTTGGTCCGCTCAACGACTGGCGACAGGTCGCCACACACCAAGATCGGCATGCGAAGGACTTCTTCTCCACCGCAGCCCTGCGCGCACCGATGATCTTCCGGCTCTTGGCAAGGAGGCCCTGGCCCTTATGCCCGCTTTCGACCATCGGTTAGCCGCCACCTGAACGGCCGACTTCAGGCGCCGCGGTAAAGCACCGGAAACTCGGCAGCTTGCTGGGAGGTTTTGGATGCCCCGCGACTACCATATATATCTGTCCCAACTGATCCCAACTCGTCTCACAAGTAGCTGATTTTAGTTAGATTTATATCAGAAAGATGATACCATCTCGACCCAAGGCATCCCAGCCTAGCCACGTTATTGTGTGGGAACAAATGTGGGAACAATTCTTTGGATCGGGAAGTCGATGGGACAACTGACAGCCAAGTTTATCCAGCATGCGAAGGCGGGCCGTCACGGCGACGGTAATGGCCTCTACCTTCTCGTAAAGAAGGATGGTTCCCGGTCATGGGTGCTGCGTGTCCAAGTAGCCGGCCGCCGACGGGATATCGGCTTGGGCGGAGTAGAATTCAACAGTCTGAAACTTCCCAGCGAAATCGGCAACGACGTGCCGCTGGAGCAGCGAAAGAAGCTGACACTCGCAGAGGTAAGAGAACTCGCAGCACGCCTGCGCAATGTTGCAAAGGCCGGCCGCGATCCCGTCACCGAGCGCACGAAAAGCCGGACGCCTCCGCCCTCCTTTCGCGAAGCAGCGATCGCAACACATAAGGCACAGTCGCATGCCTGGTCTCAAAGAACAGCGGATGCATTCCTCTCGTCATTGCGCGAGCATGCCTTCCCGACCTTGGGCAAAAGACGTGTCGATACGATCAACGCGGAAGACGTGGCGTCGGCGTTGATCCCGATATGGACGACCAAACCGGCCATGGCGAAAAAGGTCCGCCAGCGAATTGCGACCGTGCTCGACTATTCCGCGGCAAAAAATTGGCGCGATACCGAAGCGCCCCGAAATCAGGTTCGGACGCTGACAGGCAAACCAAAAAGCGGGAAGCATTTTCCGGCGATGCCTTATCCCGAATTGCCTGCATATTTTCGAGGGCTGAGCTCAGCAAATGAGACAGTCGGGCGCCTGGCGCTCATGTTCCTGATTGCGACCGCGGCACGCTCAACGGAAGTGCGCGAGGCGCGCTGGTGCCACGTCGATCTGAAAAGCGCTGAATGGCGCCGCCCTGCATCGCTGATGCGCAAGTCAAACGAAGCTCATACTCTCACACTGAACAGAGCGGCGTTGGCCATCTTGGAGCGAATAAGGCGGTTCGAGCCACCCGAGAACGACGAGGCGCTAATTTTTCGAAATCGTAGAGGCAAAATGCTTTCCGACATGACCCTATCCAAGATAATGCGCGACGGTAGCCTGCCTTGGGTACCACACGGCTTCCGGTCGACGTTTCGCGACTGGGCAGCCGAGCAGCACCCAGATATTCCCGACCCCGTCGCCGAGGCGGCACTCTCGCACACCGTGCCAGACGCCGTCATCAAAGCCTATAAGCGGACAAAGTTTCTCGAGATGCGACGGACTCTTCTCAATCGCTGGAGCAACTTCATCTTGGAGCCGACTTCCACAGGCTGATGGATATCGGTCTCATTTTTTCCGCTGATATCCGATTGGGGACAGGAAGCTTTGGTCGCCAACAAGGAGAGCGGACATTCTAAGGGCAATTCAGAGCGCTCGCTCTCTAGCCCATGTTGACAAAAGACTTAAGCCACCGGCGAGTAGCGGCGGAGTTGGGGAAGATTTCGAAGGAAAGAACGGTCTTGCCATAGCGGATTAGCGATACGCCGCTGCTGCTTGGGTATGCCGAACAGCCCTCGACGTGGTTGCGATCCCGGTAGCGGCGATAGTCCGGATGCTCGGGCACCTCGCGATTCAGGTCGCGATGGCGATGCGCCACCCCGCGACGGGATTCGTCGAAAGGCCCGACGCGCGCGGTTGTAGCGCAAAATCAACCAAAGTCGGCGGATTTGTTCAAGAAGCCCCGAAATGCCGGTGCCAATAGGACATTGTTCCGCATGGAACCCTTTCGTTGGTGCCGCGCACGCCCTCTCCCCCCGCGAGGCGCCGAACTTGGAGCAGGATCTTCTCCTTCCCTTTCGAAGACGGACGAACCTGCTCCACCCTTTTTCCGCGTAGCGACGATCCCCGACCCGGCCGCATCGGCATTGCAGCGGCGCGGCCATCTTCGACCGGCGCTGCGTCGGCGATGCGGCTTTTGTTCCAGCAGGGCCCGAAGGCTTCAAGCCCGTCCGCGATCGGGCAGCTAGCATCCCATCAATTCCGATCATGGGGTATCGCTTTTGTCTTGTAGCCCAATCCATTATCGCCGGTTGTTCGCCGAAGCCATCGACCGGCTGCACGACGAAGGACGCTACCGCGTCTTCATCGACATTTTGCGCAATCGCGGCTCTTTCCCCAATGCGCGCTGCTTCGCTGGGCACAATGGGCCCAAGCCGATCACCGTCTGGTGTTCGAACGACTATCTCGCGATGGGTCAGCACCCCAAGGTCATCGAAGCGATGGAGGCGGCGCTGCACGACGTCGGCGCGGGTTCGGGGGGCACGCGCAACATCGGCGGCAACACCCATTATCA